>ENA-UOZF01000348-UOZF01000348.1-food-metagenome-genome-assembly--contig:-NODE-348-length-14418-cov-4.658985_pt1 | contig 14418 bp, 14 predicted proteins | sample MGYA00249869_ERZ772725 | MGnify/ENA primary metagenome ERZ772725 (study PRJEB29005, sample SAMN08379455) | food metagenome | isolation source: cheese spiked with Escherichia coli O103 | study: EMG produced... | reverse complement strand
GTAATATCAAGGCACGTGTGCGGATGATTGCGCAATACGGTATCGCTGGTGAAATGAAGGGTGCGGTTTTAGGCACGGATCATTCTGCTGAATCAATTACCGGTTTCTATACGAAGTTCGGTGATGGTGGTGCTGATCTCGTACCGATTTTCAGATTAGATAAGCGTCAAGGCAAAGCGATGCTGGCGGAATTAAAGGCACCAAAACACCTTTACGAAAAGATTCCAACCGCCGATCTTGAAGAAGACCGCCCAGCATTGCCAGATGAATTAGCACTCGGTGTTACTTATGATCAAATTGATGATTATTTAGAGGGTCGTGAAGTGGCAGAAGAGGCTGCTACCAAGATTGAAAAGTGGTACCAAAAGACAGCGCACAAGCGGCATTTACCAATTACTGTTTTTGATACATTTTGGCGTTAATCGGCTGGATTTTGTTTAGCCGCTAAATTAATTGGACGTCAGAATAATGTTTTACTTGCGTTTTAGATTGGTTCTGTCTTATAATTAGTTTAACGATAAGGGAGTAACTGGCAGCTTGTCTGCGATAACGCCACCAACAAGGCAATATTCTGGTGTTATCTTAATTAGTGAGACTTATGGGGGATTCTTTGAATTCTCTATAGGTCTCTTTTTTTACCCCGAAATCTATCTATAGGAGGCACGACAATGACAGATCAACCAAGTTCATTCTTTACCCAATCAACGGATGAGACTTTAAAAAGTTTAGCCACAACAACTGATGGGCTAACGCAAGACCAAGTTGCTGAACGACTCGCTAAATACGGGCGTAATCAGTTGACTGAGACTAAACGAAAAAGCTTGTTCGTTCGTTTTTTAGAACAGTTCAAAGATTTCATGATTATCGTCTTATTAGTAGCGGCAATGATTGCCGGCTTTTTAGCACATGAATGGCCAGATGCGATTATTATTCTCGCCGTTGTTATCTTGAATGCCGTTTTTGGTGTTTTCCAAGAAGCCAAAGCGGAACAAGCAATTGATGCTTTAAAAGAGATGGCAACCCCGGACGCACATGTACGCCGTAACGGGCAGATTGTTAAAATCAAGAGTGAAGAACTGGTTGTCGGTGATATCGTGCTATTAGAAGCGGGCGATATCGTCCCAGCTGATTTACGCTTGTTAGAATCAGCGGCTTTGAAGATTGAGGAATCGGCTTTGACGGGTGAATCGGTACCGGTCGATAAGACTGTTGCAACGTTAACCGATCCTGAAAGTGGGATTGGCGATCGGACCAACATGGCATTCATGAATAGTAATGTGACTTACGGTCGTGGTGTCGGGGTTGTGACGGGCACTGGGATGCAAACTGAAGTTGGTAAAATTGCTGGGATGTTAAATCAAGCTGGTGAAACCACAACACCATTGCAAATGAATTTAAGTCAACTTGGTAAGAGTTTAACGATTATGATTTTAATCATTGCGGCTGTTGTATTTGTGGTCGGCTACTTACGCCACGCGCAATCACCAATTAATATGTTATTAACCTCAATCTCATTAGCGGTTGCCGCAATTCCAGAAGGATTACCGGCAATTGTGACGGTTATTTTAGCCCTTGGGACACAGAAGATGGTTAAACGAAATGCGTTGGTACGGAAGTTACCTGCTGTGGAAACACTGGGGAGTACCGACATTATTGCGTCCGATAAAACTGGGACGTTAACGATGAATCAAATGACGGTAGAAAAGATTTTTACCAATAATCAGTTGCAAGAAGCATCAGCCGACTTGGCAGGCGATGATTTAGCGTTAAGCATTATGAACCTTGCCAACGATACGAAAATCACAGAGGATGGCCAGTTAATTGGTGATCCAACGGAAACGGCTTTAATTGCTTATGGGCGTGATAAAGGTTTCGTGATCCAAGATGCCCTAGCAGCAGCACCACGCGTGGGTGAAGTACCGTTTGATTCAGAACGGAAGCTGATGACAACGATTCATCAAGCCAAAGATGGTCAATTATTAATGACCACTAAGGGTGCACCGGATGAATTACTCAAACGCGTGAGTCATTTTATTGATGCCAATGGCGATGTTCAACCGTTAGATGAAGATGAACGGCAATTTTTACTCAAAACAAACCACGATTTAGCGAAACAAGCGTTACGTGTCTTGGCATTAGCGTATAAACCGTTAGATAGCTTACCAGCAACAATTGATCCGACGATTGAAGATGAGTTAATCTTTGCTGGTTTAGTCGGGATGATTGATCCAGAACGACCAGAAGCCAAACAAGCTGTAACTGATGCGCATTCAGCAGGGATTCGGACGTTAATGATTACCGGTGATCACCGGGATACTGCAGAAGCCATCGCCCTTCGTTTAGGGATTATTACACCTGAACAAGATGCGGATGCGGCCGTTGTGACAGGTGCCGAACTGGATCAAATGGATGACGAGACATTTGCTAAAAAAGTCAGTCAGTACGCAGTTTATGCGCGAGTTGCGCCAGAACATAAGGTGCGGATTGTTAGAGCTTGGCAAAAACATGGTAAAGTCGTTGCAATGACCGGGGATGGTGTCAATGATGCGCCAGCCTTGAAGTCCGCAGATATCGGGATTGGGATGGGGATTACCGGGACAGAAGTATCAAAAGGCGCCAGTGATATGGTGCTTGCCGATGATAACTTCTCAACGATTGTCGTGGCTGTTAAAGAAGGTCGTAAAGTCTTTGCCAACATTCAAAAATCAATTCAATATTTATTGTCAGCTAACCTAGGTGAAGTCCTTACCTTATTCATGATGACGATTTTAGGCTGGCAAATTCTGCAACCGGTGCACATCTTATGGATTAACTTAGTGACGGATACATTCCCAGCGATTGCGTTGGGGGTTGAGCCCACTGAACCGGGGATTATGAATCAAAAACCACGTGGGCGCAAGTCAAACTTCTTCTCCGGCGGTGTCTTCCAAGCGATTATCTATCAAGGTCTCTTAGAAGGTGGGATTACGCTTGGTGTGTATGCCTTAGCGATTACGTACCCAGTGCATCAAGCGAGCGGCTTAGCACATGCTGATGCGTTAACGATGGCCTATGCAACGTTAGGGATGATTCAACTCTTCCACGCGTTTAACGTGAAGTCAGTGCACCAATCAATCTTTACAGTTGGCTTTTTCAAGAATAAAGCTTTCAACTGGGCTGTCTTAGCTTCATTCCTCCTGTTAGCCGCAACGATTATGGTACCTGGCTTAAACGGCCTATTCCACGTGTCACATCTCGATATTCACCAATGGGGAATTGTCCTAGCAGCCTCATTCTCATTGATTGTGATTGTGGAAATTGTGAAGTTCTTCCAGCGGAGAATGGCTAAATAATTTGTTGCCAACCTTGTAAAGTGCTTGTCAATTAAACTATAATAAAGGTGATTAAATAACTTTTATGTTAGTGAGTTTTGTAGGGAGGATTACGTATGCAAATATTCTTACAGTTTCTGATATCACTTTTCATCTTTGGTGGTCTGGAACGGATTACTCACGTTCAAAATAATTGGTTGTTGAGTTTCTTACTTTATTTAGTTATTTTCGCTTGTATCGACTTATTGACAAAGTTAATGTTTGGTCAGTCGTGGACGAGTAGAATGTTGAAGAGAAGATAGGTAATAATCGACGCTAGTGACAAACGAGATTTTGTCGCTAGCGTTTTTTTAATGAGGTAAATGTCCTTTGATGAACTAAGCATGCCTTTTCTATTAATGACACATGCTTTAATATTTTAATTGCAAGCCGATTGGGAAATTAGTATACTAAACCATAGGAAACTAGGAGGATGGACATGAATAAAACGCAACAAAAGCTTGCCAAATACGGCCAAGCTGTCAACGATTTAATCGATAATACTGAAAAAGTACAAGAAGGGATGAGTAAGTATTTCACCCCTTTAAAAGCAGCCGTTGCTGATGGTAAGTTAGCCGAAATGAGCGAACAAGACTATCAAAAGACAGCACAAATCTTCAGAGATGGTGTTGATCAATATCACGAATTCTTAGCACAATTCAAAACAGTTGTTGCGCCCGCTCGTTTGATGGGGAACAACCAACGTTTAATCGGTGCTTACGCTGATTTCATTCAAGGCTGTGAAGATTTAATTACAAGCATTCATGATGATCAAACCGTTGATATGCAAGCTTTTGCAGCTTCAGAAATGAATCAAGACAAAGCAACGGAACGGATTTCTAAATACATCCAAAATATTTCAAGAATCGCTTAGGGCGAAAGTTGACAGTTCCCAAGTCGGGGGCTGTTTTTTTAATTGAAGCAAAAGGAGTGCAATCAGATGCCTGATATTCAAAATCTTGTGATTCAACAATTAACACAGTATCGACCACAACAAATCAAAGCAACGTTAGGTCTTTTAGAAGAAGGCAATACCGTACCGTTTGTTGCGCGGTATCGAAAAGAACGAACGGGAAGCCTCGATGAAGTTCAAATTCGTGAAATTGAAAGCACATTTCAATACTTAACGACGCTCGAAAAACGTAAAACCGATATTTTGAAAAATATCGCTGAACAAGAAAAATTAACGCCAAAACTCATACAACAAATTGAAACGGCAACGCAACTGCAAGCTTTAGAGGATCTGTACTTACCCTATAAACAAAAACGACGGACCAAAGCAACCATCGCTAAAGAAGCCGGCTTGGAACCTTTTGCGCAGTTTATCGCAGGGTTACCTAGCTTAACCGAACAAGCATTATTGGCAAAAGCTGAAGCTTACCTCAATCCAGATCAAAAAATCAATGATACAGCTGCTGTTTTAGCTGGTGTTCATGAAATATTGGCGGAAAATATTAGTGAAACAGCAAAATATCGGAATTGGGTGCGCCAATATACTTGGCAAAATGGTCAGTTGGCCAGTCAAGTTAAAGACGAAGCAGCCGATGAGAAGCAAGTTTATCAAATCTATTATGATTTCACTGCCGATTTAACGAAGGTAGCGGAACATCAATATTTAGCGATTAATCGTGGTGAAAACGAAGGTATTTTGAAAGCTAAAATTATGATTGACGATCAAGTAATTGCCAGTCGGATCAGCCAAGATCTGTTGTATGGACAAGATTCAGCGTCAGCAATGGTCATCAAGTCTGCGGTTGAAGATGCCTATAAGCGGTTTATTGGACCGGCAATTGAGCGTGAATTACGCAAGCAATTAAGGGAGAAAGCTGATCAACAAGCGATTAGTGTCTTTGGTGATAACTTGAAGCATCTCTTGTTGCAACCACCATTGAAGGGTAAAGTTGTATTAGGCTTTGATCCCGCTTATCGGACTGGGTGTAAATTAGCCGTTGTCGATGGCACTGGAAAATTCTTGGATAAGTTAGTCATTTACCCACACAAACCAGCTTCAGCTGACAAACGATCAAAAGCGGCGGATGAATTCACTGCTTTACTCGAGAAATATCAAGTTGAAATGATTGCAATCGGTAATGGGACTGCGAGTCGTGAATCAGAAGAATTCGTAACGACGTGTTTGAAATCTATTTCCCGGGAAATTTTCTATGTAATTGTCAATGAAGCGGGGGCTTCTGTTTATTCTGCGAGTGATGCAGCACGGGCAGAATTTCCAGATTTACACGTTGAAGAACGAAGTGCGATTAGTATTGCCCGTCGTTTGCAAGATCCGTTAGCTGAATTGATCAAGATTGATCCACAAGCAGTGGGGGTTGGACAATATCAACACGATGTGGCGCAAAAAGAGCTCACTGTGCAACTCGATACAGTGATTGAGGATGTCGTGAATAGTGTGGGAGTCAACCTGAATACGGCTAGCCCTCAGCTGCTACAACATATCTCAGGGTTGTCAGCAACTACTGCTCAAAACATTGTGCAATATCGCAATGAAAACGGCCTTTATCAAAAGCGGAGTGCTTTGAAGAAAGTACCACGCTTAGGGCCTAAAGCTTATGAACAATCGGTCGGATTCTTGCGGATTATTAATGGGGACAATCCACTCGATAATACTGATATTCATCCAGAAAGTTATCCAACGGCTAAAGCCATTTTGAAATCATTTGGGTTAACCGTTGATGCTTTAGGAAGCGATGCGTTGAAGACGGCGATTGCACAAATGCAAGTACCGGCTCTAGCGGCTGAATTAGAGGTCGGGATTGAAACAATCACCGACATCTTAAGTAGTTTGCAAAAACCAGGGCGTGATTTACGGGATCAGATGACGGCGCCATTGTTACGTCATGATGTCTTAACCTTGGCGGATTTGAAACCGAATATGGCGTTAGAAGGTACAGTCCGCAACGTGATTGATTTTGGGGCCTTTGTCGATATTGGTGTGAAACACGATGGCTTAGTGCACATTTCTCAACTGGCAAACCACTTTGTTAAACATCCTTCTGATGAAGTGGCAGTTGGCGACGTCGTTCAGGTTTGGGTGATGAGTGTTGATCAAGAACGTGAACGCGTACAACTGACAATGAAAGCGCCAAAGGCAAATGACTGATCAAGCCTTAACTGAATTGATTGAACGGTTATCGTTGCAGTTTTTTAATCGGCCGTTTGTGCATCAAGCAAATTTCAATCGGCGTTTAAAAACAACCGGCGGGCGCTATCATTTACAGGATCATCATATCGATATCAATCCAAAGATGTTGACCGAACATGATACACAGACCTTAGAAGGGGTGATTAAGCATGAGCTTTGCCATTATCACCTGCATCTGTTGCATCGCGGTTACCGTCATCGAGACGCAGAGTTTAAACAATTACTTGCACAAGTCGGGGGTGCGCGCTATGCACCAGCTGCACAAAAGACAGCTAAATCGAGCAAAATTGTGATTTATAAATGTTCAGACTGTGGGCAAGTCTATCCACGTCGCCGTCGAATGAATACGGCTCGCTATGTTTGTCGGCGGTGTCATGGACGACTGATTTATCAAACCACACAAATTCAATGAAAAAAGGCCACCCCTATGTTTAGGGGTGGCCTTTTTTTAGTTGGCGCGTAAAGTTTGATTCTGAGTGGTGTAGCCCAGCTTCTGATAGAGGGCCAACGCAGCCGGATTATTCCCTAACACGGTTAGTTCTAAATAATCGAGCGCTTGTGTTTGTTGCCATTGCTTTGCGGACGATAGCAGTTGTGTAGCGACGTGGTGGCGGCGTGCCTCTGGTGCAACATACAGTGTTGTGAGATAAGCAAAGCGGTGTGCGATAAACAAGGGTGAGGGACTTGTTTGGGCTGTTGTAACGTGACAAAAGGCATCGATTTGCGCATCTTGGTTTTGATGAACAAAGACTGCTTGTAGTGGATCAGTTATCATTTGTTGCCAGTCAAAGAACTCAGGCGTGTAGTCAGCTTGGTAATTAGTGGGTTGTAGCACATGCATTTCAGTCGTTAATTGTTGATACAGGGTGGTTAATTTGGCAATATCGGTTAGTTTAGCGGGGATAATGGGCATGTAATCGTCTCCAAAGTAAAATTTTAATTGACTTCAATCATCGTTTCTCTTATACTAATGTACGTGGCTTAAAGTGATAAAGCAAGTTACGCGGGTGTGGCGGAATGGCAGACGCGCAAGATTAAGGATCTTGTCGGGAATTTTCCCGGTGGAAGTTCGAGTCTTCTCACCCGCATCATAATTCAGTTAGGTAATTCCAATTGGAATTACCTTTTTTTGTCCCTTGATGTAAATGATTGAAACTAGCGTGACAAATCTCTATAATGAGCAATAAATTCAGTTTAGGAGTCAGTTAGGATGACACATAAAAATTCATCAGCTTATACGATTAGTATTATGGCGATTTTAACCGCTTTTTTAATCATTCAAAGTTTTATTCCGATGGTCGGTTATATTAATATCATTCCTGGGCTACCAGCCGTAACAACAATTCATTTAACGGTCATTATTGGGGCCGTGATCCTGGGCACACGCCAAGGGGCGATTCTAGGATTAATTTGGGGTTTGATTTCATTATTTAGAGCCTATACCTCTCCAGGCGATCCGCTTTCACTTTTAATCTTTCAAAATCCAATTATCGCTATTTTACCGCGGTTGATGGCTGGGATGATTGCTGGCTTTACGTTCCAACACTTATATCAAACTAAAATTCGTAAAACCGGTGCAATGGCTTTAGCTGGGATTTTCGGGGCTTTAATCAATACCATTTTAGTGATTGGCTTAACGCGTGTGCTTTACGGACACCAAGCGGCAGGGATGTATCATACTGATCCGACCCATTTAATCATCGTGATGCTTGGCGTTGTTGCGTTAAATGCTGTAATGGAAGCAACCTTAGCAGCTGTGGTGACACCACTAGTCGCAACACCACTCATGCGGTTTAAACGGACGCAATAACAAGTGCGGGTAGCTACAGCCGACGATTGTGGTCCGCCACGGGTTGAATAATTAAAGATTGAAAAAAGGAGTTGGACAAACGTGACTTTGTCCAACTCCTTTTTTGTTTATTCCAGTTGTTTTTGCACTTTCTTAGCATGCGCAGCAACTGTGTTCATGTTGACCTTAGCAATTTCGGCTTGTTGATAAACTGAACTGTAATATTGATTTAAACGATTGATTGGTGATTTAAGACTGTCTTCGTCTGCATCAGCATCTGTATGGTCGCTGTAAAATTCATCAGATGCTTTAGTGGCCGCGTTGTAGAAGGTGGCCAAGGTTGTATAATCAAGTGTCGAAATCTTAAGACTTTGATTTAAATCTTTGACTTGTTCAATCGGCAATTCATCGTTTTCTTGCTTGACCAGTTTGGTGAGGCGTTTAATGACCGGTTTGAGCACAGCTTGTTGTTCTTTAAGACTTTGAAAGGCTGCTTCGCGCTTGGCCGCAGTCGTCGCAATCTTAGTATCTTCAATCGTTAATAGATTTTCGTCGGGATATTTTTTTTGAATCGTGAGATAGTTATCAGGAACTGGATCGCCGATTGTTTCGAGGGTTGAAAGAGCTGTTCGTTGTTGCTTAGTCGCATCTTCAACGGTTTGCATATCGGCTTGGAGTTGATGTTTAGTATCCATCGGTTTTTGGCAAGCGGCTAGGCTCACCCCGATGAAGATAATTGGTAATAGCCGTTTCAATAGTTTTAGCATAAGCAAGCACTCCAATGAGAAAAAGTTATACTGCTATCTTAACGTAATTAAAGCAAAAAGCCAAATCATTTGGGGCATGATTCAACATATAAAATAACACTTGTCTAAAAACACGGATGCTGATTGTCCGTGATAGAAAACGGTTTATTTTTATTGCCAAATGGTTGCCAATGGTTGTTGCCTGTGTTACACTATGTTTGTACTTTTTGAATGGTTGCGGTACGAATGTTTCCAAAAGAACTTTCTTCCATCGGACCACCAGAAATACACAAATTTATAATGTGTCATCGACACAAGGAGGATTTTTCTCATGGAAAACGGAACTGTAAAATGGTTTAACGCAGATAAAGGTTACGGCTTTGTAACTCGCGAAGATGGTAGTGATGTATTCGTACATTTCTCAGCTATCCAAGGTGAAGGCTACAAGACTCTTGAAGAAGGTCAAAGCGTTTCTTTCGATATCGAAGAAAGCGACCGCGGCCCACAAGCTGTTAACGTAAACAAAAACTAATTTAAAAATTAACCTAGGGGTCGCGGCAAAAGCAATTTTGTCGCGACCCCTTTTTTTGATTCGGTGGTGAGATGGAGATGTTAACGTATCAATAGATAGAGCGCGCACCACGGCGACAGTGGCTGGATGATCTATTGTTAGCGGATGAAGAAGTCGGCATGATTGAACGCTATTTGATGCATGGGCAATTTTACACCGTAAGCGATCAGCAGCAAGTCATCGGGGTCTTCCATCTGATGGCACTCAACAATCAGCAGGTAGAACTTAAAAATATTGCGGTACGGCCAGAATGGCAGCATCGAGGATTCGGTGGGCAAATGATGACTCAAATTCAGACGATTGCAATTGACCAAGGGTTTCAATCATTGCTAGTTGGCACTGGGGACGGCAGTTTGGCAGCAATTGGTTTTTATTTGCGTCAAGGCTTTCGGTTCGAACGAATTCGCAAAAACTTCTTCGACCAATATCAAACGCCAATCTATGAAAATGGGATTCGCCTAAAAGATATGGTGGTTCTCGCTAAAATACTCTAAAAAAACCTGACCAAATTGGCCAGGTTTTTTGAATGGATTAATCGAGATCAGTGCGTTTTTCAAATGGATAGACAAAGCCCCATTCAGCACGTGCGTCTGACATGATGTCCATGACATCGCTTGATAATTCGAGGGTATCGTTTGATTGATTTCCGCGCACTGTTTCTTGGAAATCATGGAGTTCATAGTTCATTGCGTTGGTTGCGTCACCCGCTTGAATGGTCTCAACGCGACCATCTAGGAAAGTGAGGGTGGCTTTGTCAGGCCGTGGATAATCGTCAACGGTGACATAGCCATTTTCATAAACGAGAACACCTTGTTTAGGCATCTTCGCATGAATGTTTAAGGTAACAGTCACCATTTCATGATTGGCATTATTTAAAAGTAATGTAGATTGCTGATCAACACCGGATTCTGATGGCACCCATTGTGTCGCTACAAGTTCTGGTTTAGCAGTTAACATCCGACGTGCAAATGAGAGGGCATAAACACCAATATCAAGCATTGCACCGCCGGCAAGTGCGGGACTGAAGAAGCGATTGTTTGGATCAAGCTCTTTATAACTTCCAAAAGAGACTTGAATTGATTTTAAAGCGCCCAAGTGATTAGCGACTTGTTGGCGTTCAATCTCAGCAAACAATGGCATGTGATAAATGGTCATTGCTTCAGCTAATATCAAGTGCTTTTCGTTAGCAAGAGCCTTTGCTGCATTGAGTTCGCGGCGGTTCATCGTAATCGCTTTTTCACAGAAGACGTGTTTACCGGCTTCAAGACTCGCCATAATGCTTTCGAAGTGATAATTGTGGGGGGTTGCAATGTAGACGATGTCGATGTTGTCATCAGCGAGCATGTCGGCATAACTACCAAATGCATGTGGAATATTGTATTGGTCGGCAAAGGCTTGTGCCTTATCGAGTGAACGAGAAGCAGCCCCATAAATGTGACCATCAGGTTGGTTAAAATAAGTTGCGAAACTATTGGCGATATTGCCTAAGCCGATAATTCCCCAGTTAAGCGTTGTCAATAAAATCAGTCCTTTACTATCGTAATCGGTTACAGCCAATATTATAGCAATAAAAGCGCTAAATAGAAATTAAAGGGGGGTTACAAATTAAAGATTGGTGTTGTGAATGAATTTGTGTTAAATATTGTTTAGATTCAGATAAAGTTGAGGCAGAGGATTGGCAAAAAAACGTAAACGCAAGACGACAAAACGCAAACCAACAGCTAACTACTATTCTAAGAAGAGACGCCACCCAACCGATTGGCTAGTGGTCGTTTTAGTGAGTCTATTTATTCTCGGAATTGGGCTCGTTTTATTAGTTCGGTATAATGGACAAAAGGCCCAAGAAGAACTTGCCGATCAAGCCAGACAGGAACAACAATCGCGCCAAGCTAAGAAGCAAGCGTTTATTAAAAAAATGGTGCCATATGCCCAAGAATTACAGACGAAATATCATGTTTTACCAAGTATTACTTTAGCGCAAGCTATTTTAGAAAGTGATTGGGGGAAGAGCTCACTTGCTACGCACTACCATAATTATTTCGGTATTAAGGGTGATAATGAGGCCAACACCAAGGAAATGACGACCAAGGAATATTTAAATGGTCAGTGGGTAACGACAACAGCGCATTTTAGAGTATATAACAATTATCAAGAATCGATGCTTGACCATGTACAATTGTTTGCTTATGGGACCTCTTGGAACCGGACGCAGTATGCACACGTAATCGCGGCCACTAATTATGAGCAAGCTGCCCATGCTTTACAACAAGACGGCTATGCGACTGACCCTGATTATCCAGCGAAGTTAATTGAGCTCGTTAAGGCTTACCACCTCGACCAATATGATCAATAAAGAATGCTATGAAACAAATCATGGGAAATCTGCTACTAATTAATCTCAAAAGAGCCTGCCACAAATTCCGGTTTGTGACAGGCTCTTTTCCAATCGCTGAATAACTGGATTTGAGCTTGTTGTGTTGCTTTTTTTGTGGTAATCTATTTTTAATTCAATTTCAGAAAACATTATTAGTCGTTACTACTATCGGTAGTGATGTTTAACGATGCTACAAAGGAGAGCTCAGCGTGCGACTATTAGAGGAACGCATTAAAAAAGATGGTCAAGTATTAGGTCAAGACGTATTGAAGGTCGATAACTTCTTAAATCACCAAGTGGATCCAGATTTAATGGCTGCAATGGGTGAAGAATTCCAACGCTTATTTAAGGATAAGAAGATTACTAAAATCCTAACGGTTGAATCATCTGGCATTGCGCCCGCTGTTTTCGCGGGCTTAGCATTCCACGTTCCCATTGTTTTTGCAAGAAAGCACAAGAGTTTAACGTTACAAGATAACATGTATAGCGCAACGGTTTATTCATACACGAAGAAAGTGAATAACCACATTTCAATTTCGAAGAAGTTTCTGAATGCAGACGATCGCGTTTTAGTGATTGATGATTTCTTAGCCAACGGGCAAGCGGTTGAAGGCTTACTTTCTATTATTGAAGAAGCCGGCGCACAACTTGAAGGTGTCGGGATTGTCATCGAAAAGACTTTCCAAAAAGGTCGCGAATTGTTAGATCAACGCGGCATTCAAGTGGAATCTTTAGCACGAATTGCAGCGTTTGAAGACGGTCAAGTCGTCTTTTTAGACGAAAATAAATAAATGTTATTTAACGGAGTGCTGAGAGGCACTCTTTTTTGTCTAAAAATTTGTTATCATGGAGGAAAGTATTAGGCAGACAACGCTTAAATTCGCTATAATAAGGGTATACAGTTTGGTGAACAGGAAAGCAGGTAATATGATGCCAGTTATTTATCCAGGACAAACCATCGGAATTATTGGAAATGATCAACGAGCCTATATGTTGGCGCTCAAAGCAAAAGAAATGGGGTATCGGGTAGCCGCGATTGTGACCTCGCAGATGCAAAATACCTCATTTGCACGTTTAATTGATAGTCAGATCGATGGTGAATTCAATGATTATCAAACATTAGTCCAACTCGGTGAAGTCAGTCAAGTGTTGATCTATACGAATGAATTATTAGATGAGACGGTGCTCGAACAACTGGCACAACATTATTATCTACCTCAAGGCAGTAATGTGTTGTCTGTGACGCAAGATCGGTACCTCGAAAAAGTCTTTTTGAGTGATTTAAATATCAATATTCCGCCCTATGCGACAGTTGTTGATGTAGATGATATTCAAGATGCAATCGATTCAATCGGATATCCATGTATCTTAAAACCCATTCAAAAAGGTTACGGTAAGCAGTATCAACGTTTTATTCAACAACCGAGTGACCTTGAAAACATTGAAGCTGCCCTTGAGTTGGGGACTTATATTTTGGAATCTTGGATTCCCGACGCACAAGAACTATCAGTGATGGTCGTTAAAACTGAAGATGGTAAGTGTGTGACACTGCCAGTCATCGAAAATGAGTTTGAAGATCATCGCTTGAAAATGTCGCTTGTGCCAGCACGGATTAATCAAGATGTTGCGACTGAAATTAATCGATTAGCCCACTTAATTGGGGAAAAGTTAGACTACACAGGTGTTTTTGGGGTTGAATTCTTTTTAACACCCGCTATGAATATTTATGTGAAACGAATTATGCCAACACCGCACGCAACGGGCGATGTCTTGACACATACCTTGAATTTCTCGCAATATGAATATCATTTGAAGGCCATCTGTCAGTTGGCAGTCGGCCCATCACGCCTCAATAATGCGGGGATGACCTTAGGGATTCAAGAAGCACAACGGTCATTAATTCAAACACAGATGAAGATCAAACCGGATTGGTACTTTAATTTGCACAACGTCACGACCAATCAACAGATTGGATCGGTCACAGCAATCGGACAAGCCATCCAACCCTTAATCGATAATTACGAAGCGGCAGACTTATATTAGAGTGCGACAGCGGGCGGTTATCTTTTGAGGACTAGCATAGGCCGGCGAATGAGCGACGCAGTCGATCGTTGGACGGACGTAGCTAGCCGCAGAAAGATGCCCGATGGAGCACGTTTCAAAACAGAGTGCATTTGTGGCGGTTATCTTTTGAGCATTAACTGGATTTGACGAGTTGGTGATGCAATCGCGAATTTGGCAAATTTGGTTAAGCACAGAAAGATGCCACAAAAAGCACGTTTTACCATCACCAGCATTTAGGTAGTATTTGGAGGAGAAGTTTATGTTAGAACGTTATACACGTCCCGAAATGGGCGCCATTTGGACAACGAAAAATCGGTATCAAGCTTGGTTGGAAGTTGAAATTCTAGCTGTCGAAGCGTGGGCA
>ENA-UOZF01000342-UOZF01000342.1-food-metagenome-genome-assembly--contig:-NODE-342-length-14856-cov-4.563002_pt1 | contig 14856 bp, 9 predicted proteins | sample MGYA00249869_ERZ772725 | MGnify/ENA primary metagenome ERZ772725 (study PRJEB29005, sample SAMN08379455) | food metagenome | isolation source: cheese spiked with Escherichia coli O103 | study: EMG produced... | reverse complement strand
GGATGCATCACTTCTGGTATTTGTTGAGATTACTCTGAATCGTGGCGCGCCGGATGTGTTTGAGCAATTTAACTCCGCTGTACAAAAACTTGAAGAAATTCAAGAGTGTCATCTGGTTTCCGGGGATTTCGACTATCTGTTGAAAACTCGCGTGCCGGATATGTCAGCGTATCGTAAATTACTGGGCGAGACCTTGCTGCGCCTGCCGGGCGTAAATGACACCCGTACCTATGTGGTAATGGAAGAAGTCAAGCAAAGTAATCGTTTGGTAATCAAGACGCGCTAACACGGAACAGGTGCAAAATCGATGTAGTTTGATTACACTCCTGTTAATCCATACAGCAACAGTGCCGGGGAGACCCGGCACTGTTGTCCGTTTTAGCCGAAGGCAGGAAACAGCCTGATACCTGGAGAGCCTTTCTTGAGCCAGGAATACACCGAAGACAAAGAAGTCAAATTCACAAAGCTAAGTAGCGGGCGCCGACTCCTTGAGGCGTTACTCATTCTTTGCTCCCTTTTTGCCATCTGGTTGATGGCGGCCTTACTCAGCTTTAATCCCTCGGATCCTAGCTGGTCACAAACGGCGTGGCATGAGCCTATTCACAACTTAGGCGGGACGCCGGGAGCCTGGCTCGCCGATACGCTATTTTTTATTTTTGGCGTAATGGCCTATACCATTCCGGTCATCATTATCGGCGGCTGCTGGTTTGCCTGGCGTCATCAGGAAAACGACGAGTACATCGACTATTTCGCCGTCTCGCTGCGTTTGATTGGCGCGCTGGCGCTGATCCTCACGTCCTGCGGTCTGGCGGCGATTAACGCGGATGATATCTGGTACTTCGCTTCGGGCGGGGTGATCGGCAGCCTACTGAGCACGACCCTGCAACCGCTGCTGCACAGCAGCGGCGGTACAATCGCGCTGCTCTGCATCTGGGCGGCAGGACTGACGCTGTTTACCGGCTGGTCCTGGGTTAGCATTGCTGAAAAACTCGGCGGCGCGATCCTTTCTATTCTCACTTTCGCCAGCAACCGTACCCGTCGTGACGACACCTGGGTCGATGAAGGGGAATATGAAGAAGATGAAGAAGAATATGAAGACGATGAATCCACTAAACCGCAAGGTTCTCGTCGGGCGCGGATTCTACGCAGCGCCTTAGCACGCCGCCAGCGCCTGGCTGAGAAGTTTGCCAATCCGCTGGGGCGTAAGACCGATGCCGCGTTGTTCTCCGGTAAACGGATGGACGACGCCGAGGGCGAGGTTCAGTACAGCACCAGCGGCGCGCCTGTTGCCGCAGACGATGTGCTTTTTTCTGGTTCTAGCGCAGCGCGTCAGGCGAACGCCGATGATGTTCTGTTCTCCGGAGCCAGCGCGGCGCGCCCCGGCGATTTTGACCCCTACGATCCTCTGTTGAACGGGCATAGCATTGCCGATCCGGTGGCTTTGGCCGCGCAGGATACCGCGGCGCCGCAGGCATGGTCTGAACCGCTGCCTGGGTATGACGCTCAGCCAGTTTATCAGCCTGAACCGGCTTACCCGCCGCAGCAGGCCTATCAGCCGGCGCAGGCCCCTGTTCAGCCGCCTGCTTATCAGCCTGAACCGGCTTACCCGCCGCAGCATGCCTATCAGCCGGAGCAGGCTCCTGTTCAGCCGCCTGCTTATCAGCCTGAACCGGCTTACCCGCCGCAGCAGGCCTATCAGCCAGCGCAGGCTCCAGTTCAGCAGCCCGCTTATCAGCCTGAACCAGCTTACCCGCCGCAGCAGGCCCCTATCCAGCAGCCTGAACCTTACGTTCCTGCTTCTGCCGTAGAGCCTGAGCCAGCAGAGGAAGTGAAACCACAGCGTCCGCCGATGTACTACTTCGAAGAAGTGGAAGAGAAACGCGCGCGTGAACGCGAGCAGCTTGCCGCGTGGTATCAGCCAATTCCAGAACCGGTCAGTCCAGTTGCGACAAAACCGATCTCGCCTCCGCCTGCTCCGGCGGCTGATGTTGCCGCGGTGAGCGCGCTGGCGGCCGGCGTCCATCATGCCACCGGGGCAAGCGCCGCGGCGGCCTCCGTCGCATCCAGCGCCGCGCCGCTGTTTAGTCCGGCGTCTGGCGGCCCGCGTGCGCAGGTAAAAGAGGGCATAGGCCCGAAATTGCCTCGTCCAAATCGCGTTCGTGTTCCAACGCGACGTGAGCTGGCATCCTATGGCATTAAGCTGCCTTCGCAGCGGTTGGCTGAAGAACGCGCGCGTCAGGCAGAACATCAGCACTATGATGATGATGCGCTGACGGACGAGGAAGTTGCAGAGTTTGAGCAGGGCGAGCTGGCGCGTCAGTTCGCGGCTGCGCAAAATCAGCGCTATGGCGATAGCTACGCTGCGGAAGAGGATAATGTAGACGAGGATTCCGCCGCTGAAGCCGAACTTGCCCGTCAGTTTGCCGCTTCCCAGCAGCAGCGTTACGCCAGCGAGCAGCCGCCGGGATCGCATCCGTTCTCTGCGGCTGATTATGAATTCTCGCCAATGAAAACGTTAGTTGATGATACGCCGAGCGAGCCTGTCTTCACGCCGATGCCGGAAGTGCAGCAGCCCGCCCCGCAGCCAACCCAGCATTCGCAGCCCGTACAGCAGCCGATGCCGCACCAGCAGATGCATCAGCAGCCGCAAAGTGCGCAGCCTCAGGCTTATCAGCCAGTACAGCAGCAGCCGGTTCAACATCCGCAGATGCCACAGCAGGCTCCTGGCGGTTATCCGCAGCAGCAGGCTTCGCAGCAGCAGCAACCGATCCCGCAGCCGCAGGAAAGCCTGATTCACCCGCTGTTGATGCGCAATGGCGACAGTCGCCCGTTGCAGAAACCCACGACGCTGCTGCCTTCGCTTGATCTGCTCACGCCGCCGCCGGCTGAGGTTGAGCCGATCGATACCTTTGCCCTCGAGCAGATGGCGCGTTTGGTTGAAGCTCGTCTGGCCGATTTCCGCATTAAAGCCGACGTGGTGAACTACTCACCAGGCCCGGTCATCACCCGCTTTGAGCTAAACCTGGCTCCAGGGGTGAAAGCGGCGCGGATTTCCAACCTGTCGCGAGATCTGGCGCGTTCACTGTCCACGGCGGCGGTTCGTGTGGTGGAAGTTATTCCGGGTAAACCTTACGTTGGCCTGGAGTTGCCTAACAAAAAGCGCCAGACCGTTTACCTGCGCGAAGTGCTGGATAATGCGAAATTCCGCGACAATCCTTCACCGCTCACGGTGGTCCTCGGTAAAGACATCGCGGGCGAACCTGTGACCGCCGATCTGGCGAAGATGCCGCACCTGCTGGTGGCGGGTACCACCGGCTCCGGTAAGTCCGTTGGGGTCAACGCCATGATCCTCAGCATGCTCTACAAAGCGCAGCCGGAAGATGTGAAATTCATCATGATTGACCCGAAAATGCTCGAACTGTCGGTCTATGAGGGAATACCGCATCTGTTGACGGAAGTCGTGACGGATATGAAAGACGCGGCCAACGCTTTGCGCTGGAGCGTTAACGAGATGGAGCGCCGGTATAAACTCATGTCCGCGCTGGGCGTACGTAATCTCGCAGGCTATAACGAGAAGATTGCCGAAGCCGCGCGTATGGGACGACCCATTCCGGATCCTTACTGGAAGCCTGGCGACAGTATGGATGCGACGCATCCGGTACTGAAAAAAGAGCCTTATATCGTGGTGCTGGTCGACGAATTTGCCGATCTGATGATGACCGTCGGCAAGAAAGTGGAAGAGCTGATCGCGCGTCTGGCGCAGAAAGCGCGCGCCGCGGGGATCCACCTGGTGCTGGCGACCCAGCGACCGTCGGTTGACGTTATCACCGGCCTGATTAAAGCCAACATTCCGACGCGTATCGCCTTTACCGTATCGAGTAAAATTGACTCGCGGACCATCCTTGACCAGGGCGGTGCGGAGTCTCTGTTGGGAATGGGCGATATGCTCTACTCCGCGCCTAACTCCACGATCCCGGTGCGCGTGCACGGCGCTTTTGTACGCGACGAGGAAGTTCACGCCGTCGTTCAGGACTGGAAGGCGCGCGGGCGTCCGCAGTATGTCGATGGCATCACCTCCGATAGCGAAAGCGAAGGCGGCGGCGGTGGCTACGAGGGCGGTGAAGAGCTCGATCCGCTGTTCGATCAGGCCGTCAACTTTGTGACGGAGAAACGCAAGGCTTCCATATCCGGGGTGCAGCGTCAGTTCCGTATTGGCTATAACCGCGCCGCGCGTATCATTGAGCAAATGGAAGCTCAGGGTATCGTGAGCGAGCAGGGTCATAACGGTAACCGTGAGGTGCTGGCTCCGCCGCCTTTTGAGTAACCGCAAAGTTGGGTAAATAAGTGAAAATCAGCCTGTTCTGCTGTTTAACCGCCGTTGGCCGTTCTACATTAGCAGCAGATCAGGCTCCCGCGTCGGGAGTGACGCACATTAAGGAATAACAATGAAAAAACTCGCAATCACCTGTGCATTACTGTCCAGTTTTGTCGTCAGTCAGGTATGGGCGGACGCCGCCAGCGATTTAAAAAGCCGCCTTGATAAAGTGAGCAGCTTCCACTCCAGCTTTACGCAGAAAGTGACGGACGGCAGCGGCAACGCCGTGCAGGACGGGCAGGGCGACCTGTGGGTCAAACGACCAAATCTGTTCAACTGGCATATGACCCAGCCGGATGAAAGCGTGCTGGTTTCCGACGGCAAAACGCTGTGGTTCTATAACCCGTTTGTTGAGCAGGCTACCGCCACCTGGCTGAAAGATGCGACCAGCAACACGCCGTTTATGCTGATTGCCCGCAATCAGGCCAGCGACTGGCAGAACTACAATATTAAGCAAAACGGCGATGATTTTGTTCTGACCCCGAAAAACGGTAGCGGTAATCTGAAGCAGTTCACCATTAACGTGGGTCGTGACGGCACGATTCATCAGTTCAGCGCCGTGGAACAGGACGATCAACGCAGCAGCTATCAGCTGAAGTCGCAACAAAATGGCGCCGTCGACGCATCTAAGTTCACCTTTACGCCGCCGCAAGGGGTTACGGTGGACGATCAACGTAAGTAGAGGCGAACGTGAGCAATCTGTCGCTCGATTTTTCCGACAACGCGTTTCAACCCCTGGCCGCACGCATGCGGCCAGAAAATTTAGCGCAGTACATTGGTCAGCAGCATCTGCTGGCGCCGGGTAAACCCTTACCGCGGGCGATTGAAGCCGGTCATCTGCACTCCATGATCCTTTGGGGGCCGCCGGGGACGGGGAAAACCACGTTGGCCGAGGTGATTGCGCGCTATGCCAGCGCCGACGTTGAACGTATTTCAGCGGTGACCTCCGGGGTGAAAGAGATCCGCGAGGCCATTGAACGCGCGCGACAAAACCGCAACGCGGGTCGCCGCACAATTCTGTTTGTCGATGAAGTTCACCGTTTCAACAAAAGCCAGCAGGATGCCTTTCTGCCGCATATCGAAGACGGAACCATCACCTTTATCGGCGCGACGACGGAAAACCCCTCCTTTGAACTCAATTCCGCACTGTTATCCCGCGCGCGCGTCTATCTGCTGAAATCGCTGACCAGCGACGACATCGAACAGGTGCTCAGCCAGGCGATGAGCGATAAAACGCGCGGCTACGGCGGGCAAAATATCGTTCTGCCGGACGAGACGCGCAAGGCCATCGCCGACCTGGTCAACGGTGACGCGCGGCGGGCGCTGAATACCCTGGAAATGATGGCCGATATGGCCGAGTCCGACGCCTCCGGCAATCGCGTGCTGAAAGTTGAGCTGCTGACCGAAATCGCCGGCGAGCGCAGCGCGCGTTTCGACAACAAAGGCGATCGTTTTTACGATTTAATCTCCGCGCTGCATAAATCGGTTCGCGGTAGCGCACCGGATGCCGCCCTCTACTGGTACGCGCGGATTATTACCGCCGGTGGCGATCCGCTCTACGTCGCGCGCCGTTGTCTGGCAATCGCGTCGGAAGATGTCGGTAATGCCGATCCGCGCGCGATGCAGGTTGCGATCTCCGCCTGGGATTGCTTTACTCGTGTCGGACCGGCGGAAGGCGAGCGGGCGATTGCCCAGGCCATTGTTTATCTTGCCTGCGCGCCGAAAAGCAACGCGGTCTATACCGCGTTTAAAGCGGCGATGGCCGATGCCCGCGAACGCCCCGATTACGACGTACCGGTACATTTACGCAATGCCCCAACGAAGCTAATGAAGGAGATGGGCTACGGGCAGGAGTATCGCTATGCTCATGATGAACCAAATGCCTATGCCGCTGGAGAGCAGTACTTCCCGCAGGAAATGGCGCAAACGCGCTATTATAAGCCGACAAACCGGGGGCTGGAGGGCAAAATAGGCGAAAAGCTCGCCTGGTTAACCGAACAGGATCAAAATAGCCCGATAAAACGCTACCGATAATTGAGGCGTTGCGGTAAGGTTGTCACACTATTTCCGTGGTCGCGCTCTGCGGCCATTTTTCTTTATTAATTCGATAAGCACAGGATAAGCATGCTCGATCCCAATCTGCTGCGTACCGAGCCAGACGCAGTCGCAGAAAAACTGGCACGCCGGGGCTTTAAGCTGGATGTAGATAAACTTCGCGCTCTGGAAGAGCGTCGTAAAGTTCTGCAGGTTCAAACTGAAAACCTGCAGGCGGAGCGCAACTCCCGATCGAAATCCATTGGCCAGGCGAAAGCGCGCGGGGAAGATATTGAGCCATTACGCCTGGAAGTGAACAAACTCGGCGAGCAGCTTGATGCCGCTAAGACCGAACTGGACGCGCTGCTGGCGGAAATCCGCGATATCGCGCTGACCATCCCTAATATTCCGCACGATGACGTTCCGGCCGGCCGCGACGAAAATGACAACGTTGAAGTCAGCCGCTGGGGTACGCCGCGCGAGTTTGATTTTGACGTTCGCGATCACGTGACGCTGGGCGAAATGCACGGGGGGCTGGATTTTGCCGCCGCCGTGAAGCTGACCGGTTCTCGCTTTGTGGTCATGAAGGGCCAACTGGCGCGTCTGCACCGCGCGCTGGCGCAGTTTATGCTGGATCTGCATACTGAACAGCACGGCTACAGCGAAAACTACGTCCCGTATCTGGTTAACCAGGACACGCTGTACGGTACCGGTCAGTTGCCAAAATTCGCCGGCGACCTGTTCCATACCCGTCCGCTGGAAGAAGAAGCTGACAGCAGCAACTACGCGCTGATCCCGACGGCGGAAGTCCCGCTGACCAACCTGGTGCGCGATGAGATCATCGACGAAGACGATCTGCCGATCAAAATGACCGCGCATACGCCGTGCTTCCGTTCTGAAGCCGGATCCTATGGCCGCGATACCCGCGGCTTGATCCGTATGCACCAGTTCGACAAAGTCGAAATGGTGCAGATTGTACGTCCGGAAGATTCCATGGCGGCGCTGGAAGAGATGACCGGCCACGCCGAGAAAGTGCTGCAGCTGCTGGGTCTGCCGTATCGTAAAGTGGCTCTGTGCACGGGCGATATGGGCTTTAGCGCATGCAAAACCTACGATCTGGAAGTGTGGGTACCGGCGCAGAATACCTATCGTGAGATCTCTTCCTGCTCTAACGTCTGGGATTTCCAGGCGCGTCGTATGCAGGCGCGCTGCCGCAGCAAGTCTGACAAGAAAACTCGCCTCGTACACACGCTGAACGGTTCTGGCCTGGCGGTTGGACGTACGCTCGTCGCGGTGATGGAAAACTATCAGCAGGCGGATGGTCGCATTGCGATCCCAGAAGTCCTGCGCCCGTATATGCGCGGCCTTGAGTTTATCGGCTGATTTTTCAACACTCTTCTCAAAAGCGCCTGCGGGCGCTTTTTTTTTACCCCCTTCTTGATACCGGGCAATAATCGACTTCGCGATTACGAAGATACTCCCTTTGGATTATCCAGCATAAAAAACTAATAAAGACTAATTTCGTTGTATCAATAACTATACAACGGCTTTAAGTTCATTGTGAGCAACCGAAGCGAGTATCTATGAAAATCAAAACCCCCGATGCTTTACTGGCTGCCGAGGTGAGCCGGCGTGGTTTAATGAAAACCACGGCGATTGGCGGGCTGGCGATGGCCAGCAGCGCTTTTACCTTACCCTTCACGCGCATTGCCCATGCCGCAGACAACCTCAACCCTGTCAGCGAAACGCTCACCTGGAGCGCCTGTACGGTGAACTGCGGAAGCCGCTGCCCGCTGCGGATGCATGTGGTTGATGGTGAGATTAAATATGTTGAAACAGACAATACCGGTGACGATAACTACGATGGCCTGCACCAGGTTCGCGCCTGTCTGCGCGGTCGCTCGATGCGTCGGCGCGTCTACAACCCGGATCGCCTGAAATATCCGATGAAGCGGGTGGGCAAACGCGGAGAGGGCAAATTCGAACGCATCAGCTGGGAAGAAGCGTTCGATACTATCGCCAGCAATATGCAGCGCCTGATAAAAGAGTACGGTAATGAGTCCATCTATCTGAACTACGGAACGGGAACCCTCGGCGGAACCCTGACTCGCTCATGGCCGCCGGGGAAAACCCTGATTGCCCGTCTGATGAACTGCTGCGGCGGTTACCTCAACCATTACGGTGACTACTCCACCGCTCAAATCGCCGCGGGACTGAACTACACCTACGGCGGCTGGGCCGATGGCAATAGCCCGTCGGATATCGAAAACAGCAAGCTGGTGGTGCTGTTTGGCAATAACCCGGGGGAAACCCGGATGAGCGGCGGCGGGGTGACCTACTACCTGGAACAAGCGCGGGAGAAATCCAACGCCAGACTGATTATTATCGATCCACGCTATACCGACACCGGTGCCGGGCGCGAAGATGAGTGGATCCCTATCCGCCCCGGAACCGATGCCGCGCTGGTCTCGGCGCTGGCGTGGGTGATGATTAACGAGAATCTCGTAGACCAGCCTTTCCTCGACAAGTATTGCGTAGGCTATGACGAGAAAACGCTGCCGGAAGGCGCGCCGGCCAATGGTCACTATAAGGCCTATATTCTCGGTCAGGGCAAAGACGGTATCGCGAAGACCCCAGAGTGGGCGTCGACGATTACCGGCATTCCTCAGTCGCGTATCGTGCAGCTGGCGCGTGAAATCGCCGGCGCAAAACCTGCCTATATTTCTCAGGGATGGGGCCCGCAGCGCCATGCTAACGGCGAGCTGGTTTCCCGCGCGATTTCCATGCTGGCGATCTTAACCGGCAACGTTGGAATCAACGGCGGGAATACCGGCGCGCGTGAAGGCTCTTACTCGCTGCCGTTTGAGCGCATGCCGACGCTGGATAACCCGGTTGAAACAAGTATTTCCATGTTTATGTGGACCGATGCGATTGAGCGCGGAGCGGAAATGACCGCACTACGCGACGGCGTGCGTGGTAAAGATAAGCTCGACGTCCCCATCAAAATGGTCTGGAACTATGCCGGTAACTGCTTGATCAACCAGCATTCAGAAATCAACCGTACCCATGACATCCTCCAGGATGACAAAAAGTGCGAGATGATTGTGGTCATTGATTGCCATATGACCTCGTCTGCGAAATATGCCGATATTCTGCTGCCGGATTGTACCGCCTCGGAGCAGATGGATTTTGCCCTCGATGCTTCCTGCGGCAACATGTCTTACGTGATTTTTGCCGACCAGGCCATCAAACCGCGTTTTGAGTGCAAAACCATCTATGAGATGACTACCGAGCTGGCGAAGCGCATGGGCGTTGAGCAACGCTTCACCGAAGGCCGCACTCAGGAAGAGTGGCTGCGCCACCTCTATGAGCAATCCCGTAAAGCGATCCCGGCGCTGCCGCCGTTTGATGAATTCCGCAAGCAGGGGATCTTCAAACAGCGCGATCCGCAAGGCCACCACGTTGCCTATAAGGCTTTCCGTGAAGATCCTGCCGCCAATCCGTTAACGACCCCGTCAGGGAAAATTGAAATTTACTCTGCGCAACTGGCGGAAATCGCGGCGACATGGGAGCTGAAAGAAGAGGATGTTATCGACCCGCTGCCGATCTACAGCCCTGGGTTTGAAAATTATGACGATCCGCTGGCTAAAAAATATCCGCTGCAGCTGACCGGCTTTCACTACAAAGCCCGCACTCACTCCACCTACGGCAACGTTGACGTACTGAAAGCCGCGTGCCGTCAGGAGATGTGGATCAACCCACTTGATGCGCAGAAGCGCGGTATCGCCAATGGCGATCGGATCCGCATTTTTAACGATCGCGGTGAAGTGCATATCGAAGCCAAAGTGACCCCGCGAATGATACCGGGCGTGGTCGCGCTGGGTGAGGGGGCCTGGTATAACCCGGACGCCGGTCGCGTGGATCAGGCTGGCAGCATTAACGTGCTGACCACCCAACGCCCATCGCCGCTGGCGAAAGGCAATCCATCGCATACCAACCTCGTCCAGGTTGAAAAGCTGTAAGGAGTGACCGATGACAACTCAATATGGATTTTTTATTGATTCCGCCCGTTGCACCGGTTGCAAAACCTGCGAACTGGCATGCAAAGACTACAAAAACCTCACGCCGGAGGTGAGTTTCCGTCGTATCTACGAATACGCGGGCGGCGACTGGCAGGAAGATAACGGTGTCTGGCAGCAGAACGTGTTTGCCTATTACCTCTCTATCGCCTGCAACCATTGTGAAGATCCGGCCTGCACCAAAGTTTGCCCGAGCGGGGCGATGCATAAACGTGAAGATGGCTTTGTCGTTGTCGATGAGGATGTCTGTATCGGCTGTCGCTATTGCCATATGGCCTGCCCGTACGGCGCGCCGCAGTACAATGCGGCAAAAGGGCATATGACCAAATGCGACGGCTGCCACGAACGCGTCGCCGAGGGCAAAAAGCCGATTTGCGTGGAGTCCTGTCCGCTCCGCGCGCTTGATTTTGGCCCGATTGAAGAGCTGCGTAAAAAACACGGCCAGCTGGCTGCCGTTGCGCCGCTGCCTTCGGCCCACTTCACTAAACCAAGTATTGTGATTAAACCTAACGCCAACAGCCGACCGTGTGGAGATACCACCGGCTATCTGGCTAACCCGAAGGAGGTGTGAGATGGGAAGTGGATGGCATGAATGGCCGCTGATTATTTTCACGGTCTTTGGTCAGTGCGTGGTGGGCGGCTTTATTGTACTGGCTCTGGCGCTCATGAAAGGCGACTTATCGCGTGAACAGCAGCAGCGCGTGGTGTGGAGCATGTTTGGCCTGTGGGTGCTGATGGGCGTGGGCTTTATTGCCTCAACCCTGCATCTTGGGTCGCCCATGCGCGCGTTTAACTCGCTCAATCGCGTAGGGGCCTCGTCGCTCAGCAATGAAATCGCCAGCGGGGCGCTTTTCTTTGCTGTCGGCGGTATTGGCTGGCTGCTGGCGGTGGTCAATAAGCTACCGGCGGGACTGCGTCATCTCTGGCTGATTATTACCATGGTGCTGGGGGTTATCTTTGTCTGGATGATGGTCCGCGTCTATAACACTATTGATACGGTACCCACCTGGTATACGGTCTGGACGCCGCTGAGTTTCTTCCTGACGATGTTTATCGGCGGTCCGCTGCTAGGATATCTGCTGCTGCGCGTTGCGGACGTTACCGGCTGGGCGATGCGCCTGCTGCCGGCGGTGACCCTGCTGGCGCTGGTGATTAGCGCGATCGTGGGGCTAATGCAGGGAAGCGAGCTGGCGACAATCCATAGCTCCATCCAGCAAGCTTCCGCGCTGGTGCCGGACTACGGCTCGCTAATGGCCTGGCGTCTGGTTGCGCTGGCGTTGGCCCTGGTCTGCTGGATCGCTCCGCAGCTCAAAGGCTATCAGCCCGCATTGCCGATGCTGGGGCTGGCTTTTGTGCTAATGCTGGTCGGCGAGATGATCGGCCGCGGCGTCTTCTACGGCCTGCATATGACCGTAGGGATGGCAATCGCCAGCTAACCGCCCTTTATCGCGCCAGGATATTACTTTCTGGCGCGATAAAAAGTGCGGTCGATTCATGAAATATTTCTACCGATACTCCCACCTCATTTTCCTAATAAATTAATAAAAACAATGGAATAATATAAACAACTATTCTGTTGCCGATCCGCTGGATAAAAAACTTCTATCGTACGCCCGCAAACCGCGTCACGCCTGATTTCAGGTGGATTGACAATGTTTGCAGCAGTGGCATGATGCGCACGAAATCTGAACTCCATAACGGTTTATATCCATGACCATCTACACCCGGCCAGTGCAAATGTTGCTCTGTGGCCTGCTTCTGTTGACCCTGGCGATAGCGGTTTTAAATACGCTTGTCCCGCTTTGGCTCGCCCATGAAAATATGCCGACCTGGCAGGTCGGCATGGTAGGGTCGTCCTACTTTACCGGTAATCTGGTGGGGACATTGCTCGCCGGATGGGTGATTAAGCGTCTGGGTTTTAATCGTAGCTATTATCTGGCATCCATTATTTTTGCCGTGGGCTGCGTTGGGCTCGGCATTACGCTTGGCTTCTGGAGCTGGTTCAGCTGGCGCTTTATCGCGGGCGTCGGCTGCGCGATGATTTGGGTGGTGGTGGAGAGCGCGCTGGTCTGTAGCGGCACTTCGCGGAGCCGCGGTCGCCTGCTGGCGGCGTATATGATGATTTATTACGTTGGCACGGTGCTGGGCCAGATAATGGTCAGCAAACTGCCGACGGATTTGATGAGCGTCCTGCCGTGGGTGACGGCGCTGGCTCTGGCGGCCATTCTGCCGCTGCTGTTTGCTCGCGTGGCGACTCGGGGCGATGAGCCGCACGAACCGGCGCGTATCTGGCCAATGTTAAGGCTGCGTCAGGCCCGTCACGGGGTCAATGGCTGCATTATTTCCGGTATCGTGCTCGGCTCGCTGTATGGCCTGATGCCGCTGTGGCTTAACCACCAGGGCGTCAGCGATTCCGGCATCGGCTTCTGGATGGCGGTGATGGTGAGCGCAGGCATCGTTGGGCAGTGGCCGATTGGTCGGCTCGCCGATCGCTACGGTCGCCTGCTGGTTCTACGCGTCCAGGTGTTTGTGGTGATTCTCGGCTGTCTGGCGATGTTAAGCCAGGCCGCAATGGCGCCTGCGCTGTTCGTGCTGGGCGCTTCCGGCTTCACGCTCTATCCGGTCGCTATGGCCTGGGCCTGTGAAAAAGTGGAGCGTCATCAGCTGGTGGCGATGAACCAGGCGCTGTTACTGAGCTATACCGTGGGCAGCCTGCTTGGGCCAACGCTGACCGCGATGCTGATGCAGAATTTCTCTGACAATCTGCTGTTTATCATGATAGCCAGCGTGTCCTTCATCTACCTGCTGACGCTGCTGCGCAAAGCGGGGCATCACCCTACGCCGGTTGCTCACGCCTGATTGTGGTCGAAAATAGCCAGGAGAGACGCCCCTGGCTATCGATTAATGCGAAGCGAGAAGCGCTTCAAGCTGGGCCTGATTGTGAACCTCGGTGAATCGCCGTAGTCTGTCCTCCTCATCCAGCCAACTGACTAACCGCTGGATTGTCTGAATATGCTGTTCGCTATCGGCCGCCGCCAGTACGACTATCAGCCGAATACCGGGATGCTGCGGAAAATCAACGGCCTTGCGACAGCAAAGCAGCGAAAGCGCGCTGTTTCTGCTCAGCACTCCGGCTTCCGGTCGCGCGTGCGGTAGCGCAAACGCCGGGCTCAGTATATACCAGGGACCATCCTGCTCCGTGGCGCTGATAATAGCCCTGGCATAGCTTCCGGTGATTTTTCCCTGCTGCTCAAGCGGGCGGCAGGCGAGCTGAACGGCGCTGCGCCAGTTCAGGCTGTCGCTGGTGAACTGACAGGCGGAAAATAGCGTCTCTTCCATATATGTTCCCTTTACGCGCGAGCTGACCGGCTCGCCTGGTGGTTAGCGTAGAGCGTTAAATAGCGCTTCTCCCGAGATGCCGTATTTCGCTTTTAGCTGCCTGCTATTACCCGATTCGGTAAATGTGTCCGGCGTTCCCAGCCGAGTGAGGCGGGCCGGATGCGCCTTTTGCGCCAGGGTTTCCGCGATCAGTCCGCCGAGGCCGCCGTTTACCGTGTGATTTTCAAGCGTAGCGATAAGCGGGCAGCCTTCAACCAGCCGATAAAATGCCTGCTCGTTAAAGGGCTTGAGGGTTGCAACGTGAATAAGCTTGCCTTTTTTGCCGCTGGCGATCAGCTTTTCATAGCCATCGGTAGCCTGCTCCAGCACCGTCCCTTCAAACAGAATCGCGAAATCGGCGCCGCTATCGGCGATGGCGGCGATATCGCTGACCCGCGGAACGACGCTTTTATCGCGAACCGGAATCGGCTCGCGCGCCACGCGAATATAGACGGGGCCCTTTATTTTGGCCGCTTGCTCAAAGGCCTCGGCGATCTCCTCCGCATCTGCCGGGGTCAGAATGGTTAATCCCGGGAGGACGCGGGTCAGCGCTAAATCCTCCAGCGCATGATGCGAAGCGCCGTCCGGACCATCATCCATACCGGGGTGGCTACCGACGAGTTTAATATTGGCTTTGGCATAGCACGCCTGCCGCAGCTGGGTCCAGGCGGTGCCGGTGACGAACATGGCAAAGTTGACGTAGAAGGGCATAAAGCCCTCCAGCGCCTGGCCGACCGCGAAGCTCATGGCGGAACCTTCCGCAATGCCCATTTCGAAAAAAGCCTCTGGATAGACGGCCTGAAACTGGTCAGTACGGGTGGAGCTGGCTAAATCGCTGTCGATAACAACGACGGGATAGCCCTTTTCTTTAAGGTCAATCAGGGCATTACCGATCTCATCACGGGGCGCTTTCATCACTGTAACTCCTCCATTGCCAGCTGAAATTGATCTTTACACGGCGTTTTTGAGTGCCAGACACAGATGTTTTAC
>ENA-UOZF01000333-UOZF01000333.1-food-metagenome-genome-assembly--contig:-NODE-333-length-15430-cov-4.406764_pt1 | contig 15430 bp, 16 predicted proteins | sample MGYA00249869_ERZ772725 | MGnify/ENA primary metagenome ERZ772725 (study PRJEB29005, sample SAMN08379455) | food metagenome | isolation source: cheese spiked with Escherichia coli O103 | study: EMG produced... | reverse complement strand
GGTTCGTCCAGCGCCGGAATTACGTCGGCTATGCGCTCGCTATGCTGCACCGCCCCGCTCTGCGCCTTCGCCACCGTTGCGCACGACAGATCCGCGCGCGCGGGCTGAAAGCCGGCATGAGCATAAATCTCAAGACATTGTATCCGCGCCGGACAGGCGTCCAGCGCCTGGCTCAGCCAGCTATCGACCAGCGCGGGCGAGATCCCCGAATAGATGCGGCCAAAGCACCAGCCGCTGATCGGCTCCTGCGCCCAGAGCAGATGATGTTCACCACCGTCGTCCATCGACAGCGCAAGCTGGCGGTAGTGCAGCGTCAGGGTATCGGCGCGCATCCCTGCCTTTAACGCTTTCTTTCCCTGCGGCGCGGCGCTTTTCCGCCCCTCATGGGCCGGGCGCAGATAGCGGTTCAGGGTGGCCCGAGAGATGGCGATGCCCAGCCCCTCATTCACCATAAACAGCAGCTCATCCAGCGGCGCGCGCAGCGCATCGCGCAGGGCATTTATCAGGTTCTCCTGCTCTTGTCTCAATACTTTGTGTATCAAATGCGGCGTGGTGTGGTTATCGGAAATCTGGCTGCGGTTGCGCCAGCGGCGCACCGTAGTAATAGAAATTCCCAGTTCCTGCGCCAGTTCGCGGTCGCTTTTGGTCGATTCCTGAAGATATTTGCGCGTTCTTGGCGTGGTGGTTGCGTTGGCGTGCAGCTTAATTTCCATACGATCCTCGACAGAAAATATAACCAATCATATGAGATATATATTATTGTAGAGAACACAATGTGAACCGCTTCACCTTTAAGCCCACCGCTTTCTCTCATAATCCGCCATAGATAACACACTCATCCCCTGTCGATCTTGTACGGAGTTCACAATGAACAATGTTCTGGGATTTCTTGAAGCCAAACTGATGCCGCTGGCGGCGAAAACCGCCCAACAGCGTCACCTCGGCGCTATTCGCGGCGCCTATGTTTCATTTATGCCTTTTATTATTGTCGGTTCTATTCTGCTGGTGATCTCGTCGTTCCCCAACCAGAGCTATCAGCAGTTTATGGCCAGCACCTTCGGCGCCAGCTGGAGCGCGATTATCGAAATTCCGTTCAACGCGGTCTTTTCGACGATGTCGCTGTTTATCAGCTTCCTGGTGGCCTATCGTCTGGCGGAGCACTACGGCGATGACCGCATCTCCTGCGGCATCCTTTCGCTGGTGGGGTTTCTGATCCTCACGCCATTTATTAAAGTCGCTGAAAACGGCGGCATCACGGTGATCCCCGTGGAATGGATCGGCACCAAAGGATTATTCGTCGCCATGATCGGTTCGCTGCTGTGGACCGAACTGTTCTGCTGGCTTAAGCGCAAGAAGCTGGTGATTAAGATGCCGGACGGGGTGCCGCCCGCGGTACAGGAGTCGTTCGCCGCGCTGATCCCGGCGCTGCTGGTAATGATTCTGATCCTGGCGATTCGTATCGGGTTTGAGCACACCCACTACGCCACCATCCACCAGTTTATTTATGAAGTCGTCGCCTCGCCGGTACGCCATTACGGTACCTCCTACTTCGGCGCGCTGATGACCGTTTTCAGCATTACCATTCTATGGTCGGTCGGCATCAACTCCGGTTCGATGATTAACGGCATTATTCGTCCGCTGTGGATGGAAAATCAGACCGATAACATCGCGGCTATTCAGGCTGGCGTCACTCCGCCGCACATTATTACCGAGCAGTTCTTCGACATGATCTGGATGGGGGGCGCGGGCGCAACGCTGTCGCTGGTCATTGCGATGCTGATTTTCGCCCGCAGCAAAAATATGCGCGAAGTCGCCCGCCTCGGCGCCGGCGCCTCCATTTTTAATATCAATGAGCCTATCCTCTTTGGCCTGCCGGTGATCATGAACCCGATCATGCTGATCCCGTTTAACCTCGTGCCGCTAGTGCTGGTCACCGTGCAGTACGCAGCGATGAAAATCGGCGCAGTGGCCGTCACCACCGGGGTCTTTATCCCCTGGACGCTGCCGCCGGTGATCAGCGGTTTTATCGTCACCGGGCATCTTAGCGGCAGCGTGATGCAGATCCTTAATTTGCTGATTGGCGCCATGCTGTACCTGCCCTTCATGCGCATCGTCGATAAGCAGTATCGCGCCGCGGAAATCACCGCCCGAGCCGAAACGGACAACACGCTTGCTAAACAGGAGTAAACCAATGTGGGGAATGATTGCCACCTGGCGAATGGCGCTGGAAGGCGTAACCGAAGCCGCGACGGCGCTGGCCTCCGGCGCTGACACCGCCAGCGCCGTGGTCAATGCGGTGGCGGCGGTAGAAGATTTTCCGCTGTACAAATCGGTAGGCTACGGCGGTTTGCCGACGGAAAACGGCGAGGTCGAACTGGATGCCGCCTTTATGGATGGCGATACCCTGGCCTTCGGCGCGGTCGGCAACCTGGTGGATATCGCCAACCCGGTGAAAGTCGCCCACGCCCTCAGCCGCCAGCGCTATAACAGCCTGCTGGTTGGCCAGGGCGCCCGAGAGTGGGCCATAAGCCAGGGCTTCGCCGCCAAATCAATGCTGACCGAGCGGGCCATGCAGCACTACCGCAAACGCTGCCGCGAAACGCTGGATAAAGGCCTCAGCCCCTACGACGGCCACGATACCGTGGGCATTATCGGTCTCGACAAACAGGGTTCCATGAGCGTCGCCACCTCCACCAGCGGCCTGTTTATGAAAAAACGCGGGCGGCTGGGCGATTCGCCGATTATCGGCTCAGGCTTCTACTGCGATAGCGAGACCGGCTCCGCCACGGCCACCGGCGTCGGTGAAGATCTGATGAAGGGTTGCGCCAGCTACGAAATCGTCCGGCGCATGGCCCAGGGAATGACGCCGCAACAGGCGGCGGACTCGGTAGTCTACGAGTTGGAAGACAAACTGATGTCGCGCTTTGGCCGCGCGGGCGACCTTTCGGTGGTGTGCATGAACCGCCGCGGCGAATTCGGCGCCGCCACCAATATCAAAACCTTCTCCTTTGTCGTCGCCAGCGCGACCCAGCCGCTCACCGTGTTTTGCGCCGAGCGCGTGCAGGAGAAAACCCACTACCGTCCGGTGGACGACGAATGGATGCAGGCCTACGCCGCACGTATTCGCGCCCCCATCGAGGAGTAAGTCATGCTGGATTACCGCTTTATCAACCGACTGGATAGCGCCTGCCATGGCGCGCATCTGGTGACCTGGCCCGGCAGCACGCTGTTAACCCAGGCCCCCCTCAACTCAAGTCCCCTGCTCGCGGAAATGGTGGCACAGGCCGCCCGCGGCGAGGTGGCGGATACCCGCTTCGGCTGCTCCCCCTTCGCGCGCATCACCCTTATTCCGCGGCCGCTGTGGCAGGATGCGCTGAACGACGGCCTGGCCGAGGCGCTGCGGCCGCTATGCAAAAAGCCGCTGAGCGAAGCGCTTATCCTCGACTGTTCGCTGGAACAGAGCAACGGCACGCTAACCAAAGCGCTGCGCGAACTGTTTAACCTCGACTGGCAGCTTGATGACTTAGGCCTGCATCAGGTGAAAGCCGTCAGGCCACGCCTGCGCCAGCTCGCCCTCTACGCCCTGCCTGAACAGCGGCCGACGCTGGAAACCCTTGTGCGTCAACAGCAGGCGATCGCGCACGGCATGATTGCCGCACGACGGCTGGCGGATCTGCCTTCGGAGCAGTGTACCCCGCAGTACGTGGTGGACGAGGCCCGGCGTCTGTGCATCGATATCCCTGTTCTGCGCTGCGAAGTACTCGATGAAAACGCGATTGTTGAACAGGGGCTCGGCCTGCTGCATGCGGTGGGGAAAGGGTCCGCGCGTCCGCCGCGCCTGCTGGCGATACATTATGATGGCGGCGGCGATGGCCCGGTTCGCTGCTACGTCGGTAAAGGCGTCACCTTTGATACCGGCGGGCTGTGGCTGAAGGAAGGCGCCGGGATGTACACCATGAAGTACGATATGTGCGGCGCGGCCAACGTCCTCGGCCTGATGCTGAGCATCGCCGAGCTGGCGCTACCTGTGCGAGCGATGGGCGTTCTGGCGCTGGCGGAAAACGCGATTGGTCCCGACGCTATGCAACCGGGCAGCGTCGCCCGGGCCTGTAACGGTCTGACGGTAGAGATCAATAACACCGACGCCGAAGGTCGGCTGGTGCTTTCCGACGCCATTGCCTGGGCCAGCCAGCGGCATCCGCAGGCGCGCTATATTATCGATATGGCAACCCTGACCGGCGCGGTGGTTAAAGCGCTGGGTTACGATTTAAGCGGTTTGATGACGCAAAACGAAACGCTGCGGGCGGCGTTGACCCAGGCAGGGATGAAGAGCGGAGACGAAGTCTGGTCGCTGCCGCTGGATAGCAGGCTGAAGAAACAGACCGAAAGCGCCATTGCCGACCTGTGCAACACGCCGGGCAATAATGCGGCGATCAGCGCTTCCGCCGCCTGGCTTTTACAGCATTTCTGCCCACCGGAGATCCCCTGGGCCCATCTCGACGTCAGCGGCACGGCGCTGTGGCGCGAAGGCGGCAAAAGCGTTGCTTCCGGCCGGCCGATTCCGCTGCTGATTCAACATCTGCTCGACGATATCGGCGAGATTTAATGTCTCCCTGGAGGCGATGTTCGCGCACTATCCCGGGTTGCGGCGAAAACGCCTTACCCGGGCTACGGATTACCCGCAATCTGCGGTCCTGTAGCCCGGGCAGGCGCTCTGCGCCGCCCCCGGGGGAAGAGCGCGGAGTAGCAGAATTTCCCGGAGGCGGTGCTCGCGCACCTGTCCGGGCTACAAAATCAGCAGGATCCGTAGCCCGGGAAATGCCCTACTCCTCGCTCACAACCGGTTTGACTCTTACCGCAAACAGCACAATCACCATGGCGCTGACCAGCAGCACGCCGCTGCCGACAAAAACGCCGCTCGCGCCGTTGAGATCGAACACCGCCCCACCGCCAGCCGCACCGGCGCTAATCGCCAGCTGAATAGATGCCACCAGCAGGCCGCCGGCGCTTTCCGCTTCATCCGGCACCGTGGTGGCAAGCCAGGTCGACCAGCCCACCGGCACCAGGCCAAAAGCAAAGCCCCACATCGCTACCAGCAGACCATCCAGCAGCGCCACGTGGCCGAACGCCACCATCATCAGCGCCAGCACGCTCATTGCCAGCGGCACCAGCGCCAGCGTCAAGCGCAGGCTTCGGGCTAACAGATGTCCGGCAATCGAGGTTCCGATAAAGTTCGCTACCCCAAAACCGAGCAGGATCAGGGAGACCCCTTCGACGCTGGCCTGAGCCACGGTTTCAAGGAACGGGCGCAGATAGGTAAAGAAAGCAAAATGGCCGCTGAAAATCAGGATGGTCGCCAGCATCCCGCCAATCATACCGGGACGGCGCAGTACCTTAAACAGCGTAGCGAAGCTGCCGGCGCTCTCCGGACGCATGGAGGGCAGAACCCACAGCTGCCAGAGCAGCGCAACCACGCTCGGCAGCGCACAAATAAGAAACACGTTGCGCCAGCCGATCAGCGCGCCGAAATAGCTGCCTAGCGGCGCGGCAACCACCGTCGCGATTGAAACGGCGGAAAAAATAATCGCCAGCGCTTTCGGCACCATCGCCGCCGGGACCAGGCGCATGGTGGTCGCGGTCGACATCGACCAGAAGCCGCCGATGGCGATCCCCAGCAGCAGACGCCCCAGCAGCAAAAACTCCAGCGAACCGGCGAAGGCCACCATCATGCTGGAGATAATCTGCAAAACCGAGAAGAACATCAGCACCCAGCGGCGGTCAATATTTCGCGTCGCGGTAGTGATCAGTAGCCCGGTCACTAACGCCACCAACGCCGTCGCGGTCACCGCCTGCCCCGCCATACCTTCGCTAACGCCCAGGCTGGCCGCCATCGGCGTTAACAAACTGGCAGGAAGAAACTCGGCGACAATCAGGCCAAACACCCCCAGCGCCAGCGCATAGACGGCGCGCCACGCGGGCCTGGCGTTAGCCTGGCTCTCTTCAGCTGCAATGCAGGAACTCATAAACATCTCTCCAGAACAATTAACATTTCGTTAAGGTTAAGCGCTTCTGTTCGGACGATCTATGATGCATACTCCTTGATTATTGATAATTCGTCCGGGAATGATGTTATGACTCAGCACGCCCTCGATCTCACCAGCGAACTCTTGCGCGGCATGCGCCTGTCCGGCGTCAACTACCGGCGCATCGAAACTTCCCGCCCGTTCGGCGTCGAGTTCGGCTTCGTGCCCGGTAAAGCGCAGTTCCACTTTATCAGCCGGGGGCCGGTACTGCTGCGCATGGTCAGCGGCAAGCGCCTGATGCTGCAGAGCGGCGATGCGCTGTTTATTCCCAACGGCGATGGCCACGTGCTGCTCTCCGACGACCAGGCGGCGGTGGTGAATGTGTCCAGGCTGCCTAGCGAACCGGTCTGCGACTCGGTAAGCTGCGTCAAAAACACGTGCGACGACGCGAAAAACGACAGCGCGATTATCTTTAGCGCCTGTATGGACTTTGAGCTGGGCGGCATGCAGCCGCTGGTCAAAGCGATGCCCGAAGTGATGATGGTCAGCAGCCTGCTGACCAGCCGCCCGGAGATCCCGCCGATGCTGGCGGCGATGGAACGCGAAAGCCTCACTCGGCAGGCGGGCTACGCCGGTATACTGGCGCGGCTGGCCGATGTGGTCGCCGCGCTGATTGTCCGCGGCTGGGTGGAGTGTGGCTGCGGCAACGCCACCGGCTGGGTGCAGGTGCTGCGCGACCCTAAGCTGGCCAAGGCCATTTACGTGATGCATCAGCAGCCCGGCATTAACTGGAAAGTCGAGGATCTGGCCCGCGAGGCGGGGATCTCGCGTTCGGTATTTGCTGAACGTTTCCTCTCCGCCACCGGCACCACGCCCGCCCGCTATCTCAGAGAGGTGCGTTTGCGCCTCGCGGTGCAGTACATTTCCCATGAGGGTCAGGCGGTGGAAAAAGTGGCCTTCCGGCTGGGCTACAGTTCCCATGCCGCCTTCAGCCGCGCCTTTAAACGCATTATCGGAAAAGCACCGGGCGCGCTGCGCGAGCCGGCGCGGGAGCAAGAGGCTTAGCGCTGTCCCAGTTCACGGGTTCGCCTGACCGCCGCCAGTACGCTACGCTGAAGCCCGGCGGCAAAATCGCTGTTATTCAGCTCGTACAGACCGTGGATCCCGACTCCCGCCGGGGAATTATTGATATCCAACAGCTGGCGCGGATGCTTCTGGCTTTGGCGCAGCATCTCGACCGCGCCGAGCAGATTTTCCAGCACCACCTCCGTTGCCTGGGGTCGCGATAGCCCCGCCAGCACGCCGGCGTCGGTAAAGGACTCGATAAAATAGTAGATATAGTTGGGGCCCGCGACAGCAAAGCCGGTAAAGATGTCGATCAGCCGTTCAGGCAGATACAGTACCTTGCCAAAGCCGCGCAGAAACGGTTCGATTTCCGCCGCGCTGGCGTGAGCGTTTAAGGTCACGGGGCTATAGCCAAATCCGGTATCGGTCAGGGTATTGGGGATCGCTCTGGCAATCGGCGTAGCCTCGCCAAACAAGGAGGCCAGCTTTTCCAGGGTCACTCCCGCGATCAGAGAAACCACCGTCGTCAAACCGTTAAGCTGCGCGCGCACGCGGTTCGCCACCCCCGCCAGATCGTCCTGCGGACGGATCCCCAGCACCAGCAAAGAGGCCTCGTTTACGCCGCCGTCGCCCGACAACCGATAATGGGCGTACAGATGCTCGGCTCGCGCGCTGTCGATATCCTCCAGCGAGATCGCGTCCGCCCGCAGCGCGCCGTTGCTTAATGACGCGCGAATAATCGCCTCCGCCATCTGTCCGGCGCCGATAAAATGGATCTTTGCCATCGTTCCTGCTCCTTATTCAAAGAGATATTCGCCGTTGCCAACGCGAAAGCGCCGGCCTTTAAGCGCCGGGTCGGCAACGCGAAACACCAGTTCAGTCAGCTGGTTCGCCGCGCCGTGGCGGAAGATAAACTCACGGCCGCCCACCTCCAGCCCGAGTTCGCCTTGCGGGGTAAAACCAAACAGCCGCTGCCAGCGGTCGCGTACCGCCCGGGGATTGTGAACCGCAAAAACCGCGCGCTGCAGCTCTATCTCCCCCAGCGGATGCGGCGCAGCGAGACCCTGGGCCTGCAGGCGGATCAACCGGGCGTCATCCTCTTCGCCCCATTGCAGAACGAACGGATAGACCAGGCCATCAAAGTCGCCGTCAATGGTGAAGATCCGCCAGCTGATAACGTTGCCCTGCGGATCGTTGCGCTGGCCGTTGACGATCGGCGAAACCCGCAGGCCCTGTTGATGTAGCTCCGCATGCGTGCGCGCAATATCGTCGCTACGCAGCGCCACCCGATACAGCGCTTCATTTTCCGGCAGCAGCCGTGAGGCATCCCGGGAGAGTAAAAACGTCTCTGCGGCGCAGAGCAGCTCTGCGCCATCGGCAATCGCCAGAAATTCGATATAGGTCAGGCCGAAATAGCTCAGCGCATTCCGGGTCCCCCAGCCCGGATGGCGCCCCCCGGCCACCGCGTTGAGCTTTTGCCCGCTCAGCGCCTCTATCGCCGCTTCAGGCTGATTAACAAACTGGACCGCGTGGTCCCACGTTAAGGTTGTCATTCTCCCTCCTCTGCCTGATAAAAACGCAGCCGACAGGCGGCATCGCCGCGGGCCAGCGCGGTCTGCACCTCTAAATGCAGCCCCGGAAACGCGTCGGTTAATGCATGATCGCCTTCCATGCAGATATCGCACAGCGTCGCAATGTCGCTGGCGCCTCGCCCCTGCTGCTGCCAGCAGTTGACATAAGGACAGTAGTGAAACAGCACGATAAACTCGGCCCGGCCGATGCTGACGGGTTCCATCTCATAAACCTGAGATTCCAGACCGCGGGTAAACAGCCCGGCAAACGCCTGCAAATCCCGTTCATCCTCCATTTTCGCGCGGATCTTATGCCCGAGATCGCGGCCATAATGACGTATTGCCTCGCGGGCAAAATCATCGGCGATCTGGCGCTGGCGGCTTTCGTCCAACAGATAACCGATGGTTGCCGCGCGTTTTTCAGTAATGGCGCGCAACGCCAGGGTCACCTCATCGTTTAAGGTGGCGGCGTTATGCGCCGTTTCGGAACTTATTGGCGTCATGCGCTTATTCCCAGTCGGTATTCACTTTCACGTCGCTGGCGCCCGGCAGGGCATACACATCTTCGGCGTACCATTTTCGCGAGAGCTCAGCGAGCGTGCCGTCCTTTTTCAGGGCAACCAGCTGCGCGTCGATCGCTTTGATCAGCTGCGGGTCGGTATTCTTTTTATACAAATAGACGTTAGGAAACAGGCCGACGGAATCCGAAGCTTTCAGATTTAGATTTAGCGCCTTATTTAGCGCCAGCAGCGCGCCAATGGGATAAATCGCCGCATCGTATTCTCCGGAGGCCACGGCTTTGAAAATATCGGCGGCGGACTGTTCGCCGTTGGGCTGGAGGTTAATTTGTTGGCCCGGATGTTTTTTATTGTAGTTTTCAATCACCGTATACCGGGCGTCGGAGGTGTGGATCGGCACCAGTTTTTTCTTACCGCTGGCAAGATCGCCAAGGTTATGAATATTGTTCTCATCGTTACGCACAATCAGACGCAAATCGCTGATCCCGGTCGGCTCGTCTGAGTGGTCGTATTTTTCCGCCCGCTCTTTGGTGAGATAAAAGTGATCCGCCGCGAGGGTATAGGCGCCGGTCGATAGGCCGACGATCATCGCGTCGCGCGAGACCGCATTAAAATGAAACGTATAGTCGGTTAACCGCTGGTCCAGCACCTTTAACAGGTCGCCATCGTAACCGGTAATATTGTTGTTATCGTCAACAAAGCTAAAGGGAAAACCGTTAGCATTGACGACCACCTCAACCGTTTTGGCATTAGCGCTTTTCTCAACCGCCTGCGCGCCGGTAATTCCCATTGCCAACGCGAGCGAACTCACCAGTAATATTTTATTTTTCAAAATACTTTCCCCAAAATGATAACCGTGGACCACTTTTTTGTCCGTTTCCTTGCCAGCGGGCGCTCAGAAACGTTTCTGCACTGCGCAATGCTCTGGCAATCGCCAGGCACAGCAGGATATAAATCACCAGCACCACGCAATAGGCTTCGACAAAATGAAACCCGCGCGCGGCGGCGATATTGGCTTTCGCCATCAGATCAACAACGGTGATGGTGTAAACCAGCGAGGTGTCTTTAATCAGATCGATCAGCACGCTGGTAAAATTCGGCAACGCGGATACCGCCGCCTGCGGCAAAATAATGCGTCGGAACTGCGTGAATCCGCTTAGCCCAATTGACCATGCTGCCTCCCGCTGCCCCTTATCAACCGCGTTCCACCCGGCGCGAAAGGTTTCAGCGAAATAAGCGCTGAAAATCAACGATAGCGCAGTGACCGCCGCCGCCAGCGGCGAGAGTTTATAGCCGAACATAGTGTCCTGCGGGCCGCCAAACAGCCCGACGGCCACCCACGGCCAGACGTAAAAGAAGAAATACAGCATCACCAGTACCGGGACCGAACGGCCAAAGGAGAGGAATACCTTCGCCGCAACCTGAACGCCCGGAATCTGACGAATAATCGCCCACGCCAGCGCCGCGCCCAGCAGCGTGGAAAACAGCAATGATAATAATGTTATCGCCAGCGTGACCGGCAACGCGCTTAATATAAAAGTAAAATTATCCCGAATGAACGTCAGGCTAAACATGTTTATCTATCACTCCAGCAGGAACTGATATTTCTTTTCAATACGAGTAGTCAAATAGAGAATAAAACTATTCAGTACCCAGTAGACGATAATAACGCTGATAAAGGCCGCCACCTGTTTAGCTCCATAGCTATTTTGCGAAATCTTTTGCGCGCGACCAAAAATATCAACAATGCCAATAATATTGACCAGTGAGGTCATTTTCACCAGGTTAATTAAAAGATTACCAAACACCGGGACGGCAATAATGAATCCCTGAGGGAATATGATCCGCAGCAGCCCGGTATGCCAGGGGATATTCAGGCTGGTAATGGCCTCTTTCTGGCCGCTATCCACCGCGCCCCATGCTGAACGCATCATTTCAGCAAAATAAGGGCTAATGCTGACCGAAATAGACAAAATCGCAAAGGTGGTATCGCTAATCAGCGGCGGCAGCGACAGCGCGGTGAGGATTAATTTGCCGCCGAAGAAAAACAGCAGGATCAGCAGCGCCAGGGGCGCGCCGCGCAGAATGTCGGTATACCCGTTTGCCGCCGCTCTGAGCGTCTTAATGCGGCTAAATTGCAGCACCACGATCGGCAGCGCGATCGTCAAACCAAGGAGCAGCGACGCCAGCGCTATCCCGAGGGTCACGGGCAGGTTTTCCAGCAGCTTCGGCAGTATCCCGGCAATATCCTGCCAGCTAAACAGCGGGTTATTGTTCATCTTCAGCCTCAGGCGTGATAGTGCAGTTGCGCAAGGAAAGCCCGGGTGCGGCCCTGCTGGGCTGCGCCAAATATCTGTTCCGCCGGACCCTGTTCGACAATCTCGCCGTTTTCCATAAATACCACCCGGGAAGCGACCTGGCGGGCGAACGCCATTTCGTGGGTGACGATGATCATCGTCTGGCCCGCGGCGGCAATGGTCTGAATAAGCTCAAGCACCTCACCCACATTTTCAGGATCCAGCGCGGACGTCGGCTCATCCAGCAGCAGCACGGCGGGGCTCATCGCCAGCGCGCGCGCAATCCCGATACGCTGCTTTTGGCCACCGGAAAGACTGTGGGGATAGTGGTCTTTTTTATGCAGCAAACCCACCTGCTTTAAAAGCCGCTCAGCAATATTGAGCGCCTCCTGACGCGGACGTTTTTTAGCGTAAATCAATCCTTCGGTAATATTTTGCACTGCGGTGAGATTGTGAAACAGATTCCACGACTGAAAAACCATGGCGGTTTTACCGCGTAGTTTTTCAATTTCTTTTTTCCCCGCCGTTGCGCAATCCAGCGCCACATCATCTATTTTTATTTTCCCGCTATCGGCGGGCTCTAAGAAATTAAGCGTGCGCAACAACGTGGTTTTTCCTGAGCCGCTGGGGCCAATAATGCAAATAATCTCACCGGAATTAACGCTAAGCGATACCTCTTTTAGTACGCTTTCCCCGGAGAAACTTTTACTGATCTTATTGAGAGTCATCATAATGAGATAGTCGTGAAGGATTTAAAAAACCGCTGCTTATCGGCATTGATTGCTGTGTAAAAACTATATTGCCGGGGTTCAGACGATAGCAAACAAGAAAATAGTCTATCGAAAGTTAAAAAATAACTTTTTATATATTTGTTATGACAATGAGGCGGGATTGTAATCAGATCTTCTTAGCAAAACAGGATGGCGGAAACCGTCATTTATCATTCAAATTTACTGAATGATGAGAGCAAATTGTTTCGATTTTCATTATCACCATGTCGGCCTATCATTTATCACATCGGGGCAACAACGCTCCAACACTGATAAAACACTTAAGGAATACGACCATGAAATCCATCAAAACTTTCGTTGCAGTTTCCGCTCTCTCCCTGATCTCTTTCGGCTCTTTTGCCCAGAGCATCAGCGCCAGCGCGTCCACTCTGGACCGCGCAGAAGCCAAAATTGCCGCTCAGGCCGCAGAACAAGGCGCGTCCTACAAAATCACCAGCGCACAGTTCAATAACCGCGTACATATGACCGCTGAGCTGACTAAATAAAATCGACAACATTGCCGGGCCGCCGCAAGAAACAGGCGACAGCGACAACACGATGAAATAAGGAACACAACATGAAAAATATCGGCGTAGTCACCGCACTGCTTCTGGCTGCTACACTCTCGTCCGGCGCGATGGCCGCAGAGAATAGCTTTGCGCGCCCGGAGGCAGGTTCAAATATCGATACGTCTGTGCATCAGAATCATATAGATGTCAGCCATGCCTTTGATAAAGAGAGCCTGACCGCAGGCAATCTTCAGTAACACACAGCGCAAGGCGCGCGCGGAATTATCCGCTGCGCGCCTTACTTTTTCTGCCAGTGAGCCCACGGATTATCCGCCGGCGCGTCCTCTTTTGCCGTCTCGGCACCGGACAGCGAATCAATATACAGCGCTTCCACCTCTTTACGCGCCCACGGCGTGCGGCGTAAAAACTTCAGACTCGATTTAATGCTCGGATCGCTTTTAAAGCAGTTAATGTTGATGCGTTTCGCCAGTTCGGCCCAGCCATATTGCGTGACCAGCGCGTTTAATAGCGCCTCCAGCGTGATGCCGTGCAGAGGATCGTTTGGGTGCTGCATTGCGTCTTTTACCTGAATTAAAAATTTTGCTCACCATACTGGCTCCCGACGCCAATCGCAACCGCCCCGCCTCTCCCTTATCCAAAATTCGCAAAAGCACAGAACCCTCCCCGGTCATAAATTAGAAAAGAACGTTATTGGTTGAATATTTTCGCTTAAGGCAAGCTGGCTTCAACCACCCGACTGAGGAATCGATCATGCGCTGTTGTTGTCCCCGAACCCTGGACCTGTACCAACGAAAACATCTGAATACCGCCTTCGGAGAACACAATGAACGCGACAACTTTACCGATACTGGATCTGGCCCGCTACGCGGATCCCGCTGAAAAAGCGGCGTTTCTCGCCGACCTGCGCCACGCCGCCCGCGATATCGGCTTCTTTTATCTGATCAACCACGGCGTTGATGAGTCGCTGCAGCAGGCCGTACAGGAGCAATCCCGCGCCTTTTTTGCCCTTCCCGACGCTCTAAAGCAGAGCGTGGCGATGATTCACTCCCCACATTTTCGCGGCTACAACCGCGCCGCGTCGGAACTAACCCGCGGTCAGCCCGACTGGCGCGAGCAGTTCGATATCGGCGCCGAACGTCCGGCGCTCAGGCTTGACGAACGCGCTCCGCGCTGGCAGCGCCTGCAGGGGCCGAATCTCTGGCCAGAGGCGTTGCCCTCGCTCAGACCAACGCTGTTAACCTGGCAACGGGAAATGACCCAGGTTGGGATCACCCTGCTGCGCGCCTTCGCCGAAGCGCTGCGCCTGCCGTTGGATGCCTTTGATGGCCTGTACGGCGAAAAACCCAACGAACATATCAAGCTAATCCGCTATCCCGGCCAGCAGGAAACCCAGAGCGCCCAGGGCGTTGGCGCGCATAAGGACTCCGGTTTCCTCAGCTTCTTGTTGCAGGATGAGCAGAAAGGATTGCAGGTCGAAGTCTCCCCCGACCGCTGGATTGACGCCACCCCGCTGGCGGGCAGCTTTGTGGTGAATATCGGCGAACTGCTGGAGCTGGCGACCAATGGCTATCTGCGCGCAACGGTGCACCGGGTCGTTTCGCCGCCCGCCGACCAGCAGCGGCTGTCGATAGCCTTTTTCCTCGGCGCCCAGCTGGATGCCGTGGTCCCCGTCTACACGCTACCTGACGAGCTGGCCCGCGAAGCCCTCGGACCGGATAGCGACCCGCAAAACCCGCTGCTACGCGAAGTGGGCTGGAATTACCTGAAAGGGCGTCTGCGTTCGCATCCTGATGTCGCCGAACGCTACTACCAGGATGTTTTTCGCGAACGCGCCGAGCAATTGATCGTTTAAACATAACAACAAACACAAGGAATAAGATGATGAAATATGCCGCATTTAAACTGGCAGGGGTTGCACTGTCTCTCTCTCTGGCATGGACTTCCGCCCAGGCCGCCGCGCTGCGCGTCGCCGCGGACCCGGTGCCGCACGCCGAAATCCTTAACTACATTAAAAAGATCGATCCCAGCCTCGACCTGAAAATTGTCGAACTCACCAGCGGCGTTAACGCCAACGAACTGCTGGCCAACGGCGACGTCGATGCCAACTATTTCCAGCACGTGCCCTATCTGAAAGATCAGGAGAAAGCGCTGGGTAAAACCTTCGCCGTCGCGGCGACCGTGCATATTGAGCCGCTGGGGATCTATTCGCGCAAGCATAAAGATTTTAAATCTCTGCCCGAGAACGCCACCGTGGCGGTACCGAATAACACCACCAACCTGAGCCGCGCGCTGTTTCTGCTGCAAAATCAGGGGCTGATTAAGCTGGCGGCCAAATTCACCGACCCGGCGACCACCCTGGCGACGCCGAAAGATATTGTGGAAAACCCGAAACACCTGAAAATCCTTGAGATTGAATCACCGCAAATCCCGCGGTCGCTGGATGACGTCGACCTGGCGGTGATTAATGGCAATTACGCGCTGGAAGCCGGGCTGGTGCCAGCCAAAGATGCGCTGGGTCTGGAGAGCGCGACCAACAACCCGTACGCCAATATCCTGGTGACAACGCCGGCGCTGGCAAACGATCCGCGCATCAAGGCGCTGGCCAAAGACCTCACTTCGCCGCAGGTCGCCGAATTTATTCGTAAGCAGTATAACG
>ENA-UOZF01000321-UOZF01000321.1-food-metagenome-genome-assembly--contig:-NODE-321-length-15873-cov-4.398597_pt1 | contig 15873 bp, 8 predicted proteins | sample MGYA00249869_ERZ772725 | MGnify/ENA primary metagenome ERZ772725 (study PRJEB29005, sample SAMN08379455) | food metagenome | isolation source: cheese spiked with Escherichia coli O103 | study: EMG produced... | reverse complement strand
GAATTGATCGGAGAGGACAACTGGGAAGTTCCCGCCACCGCCGGAGATGGAAAGCACCAAGACAATCATCGCAATTCCTTTACCAACGTTCCCGAACATCGCGGCGAGAACGTAAACAATTGTCATGAAGACCATGCTCAGGAAGACGGCTAATAAGATCAGCGGTAGTTTATCAACGATGTAGGCCTTCAATAAGAAAATATTACCAAGCGTCACAATCACGGCTTGGGCGACACCAATGACGATGTAAGTTAACCAACGGGCGACAAATTGTTGTTTCTTAGTGTACCGTTTCTTTTGTTTGTCGTCTAACGCGAAGTTGGTTAAGACGATGTTACTCAAAAGAAGTGCACCAACCCAGAGACAAAGGGCCGTGTAGAACGGTGCACTTGCTGAGCCATAGGTCTTAATCGGGTAGACGTGTTTTTCTTTCAGTTCAACCGGTTTGGCTAAGAAATTACTTTCCTTAGTTGCATCGCGGCGAAGCAATTTAATCAGATCTTTGAGATCGACCGTCTTTTGTTGCTTGCGAATCGCCTCAGCGCCTTTTTGGATCCCGCTACGTAAGAATGGCCAATCATTGTTGATGAGGTCGGTCGCATCATTTAAGGCGGTTTTAACGAGTGGAAATTTTTCGTTAGCCATCTTGAGTGTTGTCATTAGATCATTTTCAATGCCGGGTAAATCATTGTTGATGAAAGTGGTTGCCAGTTGCAATTTATTTTTGAGTAGTGGGTAGTCATTCTGGTAAACGTCAGAAGCGGTGTTTAATCCAGAGATAATCGTGCCCATATTGCCATTTAATAATGTATTCGCGTCATGAATTTCTTGTTTCAACGCTGGTAACTGCTGAGCATATTTTTGCAGATAGTCGACGGCTTGTTGGAGCGTCTTTTGTGTGTTGGATAAGAGTGCGGGGAGTTTCGGTAAAACTTCGCCGTTAAGCTGTGTTAAGACGGCGTTACCGCTAGCAATTAATGTTGAAAAGCGGTCGAGCATATTTTTGACGCTGTCACCGATGTGGGCCGCTTGAATCTTAGCGACGGTGTCTTCGACTTGGTCGGCGTATTGAATCAAACCATTAATCTTGGTTTGCAAATCGTCAATTGATAAATCATCGTAATGGGCGAGAAGGTCATCAACTTGGCCTTTAAAAACGCCGAGTTGGGTCGCCAACGTATTTAAATGCTTAATCGGTGTATCAAGTGCATGTGATTCCGGTTGACCATTCGCCACTGCTGACTGATTGTAGCTGTCTTGCAAGTTTTGGAGGGTTGTCGCAAGTTGAGTCGCATGAGTTTGCAAGGTAGCGGTGTGATCAGATAAGTTCTGGAGCGCTTCTTTGAGCGCTTGCTTGAGTTCAGCATTATTGGGATCCTCTTTGAGTTGACTCAGCAAACTATTGACGGCCGTTAAATCAGTTGAAATGTTAGTTGCCAATTGATTGGTAATGGCTAACCCTTGATCCACCGTTTTTTGAATGACCGGTAAAGCAGCTTGGAGTTTAGGGATTAAGTCTGATTGTAATTGACCCGCGACACCTTGGGCCGTTTGGCTAAAAGTCATTAAGTCCGGTAAGACTTTTTGTGTTTTGTTTAACACATCTAAACCAGTTTGAGCTTCGTTAATGCCGTTCGTTAAAGTATTGGCGATGCCATCGAAATCAGAATCGAGTGTGGCAACTTGTTTGCCAGCACTTTGGATTTCTGGAATCTTAGCCTGAACTTTCGTTGCGAGCTGACCGGCTGCTTCAACTTGTGGTAAGTATTGATTGATGCCGACTACTTTTTGCGCCATGGCATTTGCTTGTGGTAAAAAGGCCGCGAACTCGTTGGCTTGGGCAAGCTTTAATGCCATTTCCGGTAGTTTCTTTTGTAGATTAAGCACTTGTTCTGCGTATTGGTTAATTTCTGAAATTTGTTGGTCTGTTTTGAGAATGAGGCTCGAGAAACGATTAATGACGGGGAGATTTGTATTGAGATCAATCCCGGTCTTGTTTAGGGTACTCATCAATGTTTTACCAACGGTTGAGACGAATTCTTCTGAAATGGTGGACTGAAGCGTAGTTGCACCCGCACTGGTAATTTTAGGCGCAATCGCGTTAATCTTATCATTAGATGAGTAGACTATCTTTGGCTTTTGAATCTTGCCATCGACGAAACTAACGAGATCCTTTGAGAAGTTTTTGGGCACGTAAATCCCGGCGTAGTATTTCCCCGTTTTTACGCCGTCATCTAATTCTTTTTTGCTCGAAGTAAATTGCCAGCCTAATTTGTCGTTTTTCTTTAATTGGCTAATTAGTTCGGCGCCAATCTCGACTTTTTTGTCAGCAATGACAACACTTTGATCGGCTGAGTAAACAGCGACTTTTAAGTCTTGTGTTTTACTATAAGGGTCCCATAACGCCCAGATATTAAACCACGCGTAGAGCGATGGAATGATAATGAGGGCAATAATTAATAGAAGAGCGATCGGGCTTTTTAAGATTCGACGCCAATCAAGTCGAAAGAGTTCGAAGGTTTTTCGCATAATAAACTCCCTTTTTCTGTTTAAGGTATGTATTAGTTTATCATATTTAACCTGTTACATGCCAATAACTATAGGAATCTACTAATATTTAACAATAAATTTCAATGTGATAGCGGCAACAGTACGTTGTGGCGGGAATCGTTGGTATTAAAGGCTTAATCGTGGATAAAAATCATCTGGGAAGAACTCAAAAAGTGCAGAATGGGCGGTTCAGTTTGTACAATGCCGGTGACAATCGGTTGATTTTAAATAGTCACTTTCTGTGATTTTTGGTACAATCATATGAGAGTTATTGAAACTGGAGGAGTATGTGGTGTTTACAAATAAAAAAACAGACGCACAACAACTAGATCCCACCAATATCCCCAACCACGTTGCCATCATCATGGATGGTAACGGTCGGTGGGCGAAGAAACGCTTAATGCCAAGAATCGCTGGGCATAAAGCAGGAATGGAAAACGTTAAGACGATTACCAAAACGGCCAGTCGAATGGGTGTTAAAGTCTTAACGTTGTACGCTTTTTCAACTGAAAACTGGAAGCGTCCAAATGACGAAGTGAACTTCTTGATGCAGTTACCGGTCGATTTTTTTGATACGTTCATGCCGGAATTGATTGCTGAAAACGTCCGTGTGAAAGTCATGGGTAATATTCAAGAATTACCAGAAAAGACGCAAAAAGCGGCTAACAATGCGATGGCCGATACGGCTGATAACACAGGGATGATTTTGAACTTTGCACTCAATTATGGGTCGCGTGACGAAATCCAACAAGCGGTTAAGCAGATTGCTAAAGATGCGGTAAATGGTACAATTGAGGTCGATGCAATCGACGATGCGTTGATTAGTGATTACTTGATGACTGGCTTTTTAGGGGAATATGCTGACCCAGAATTATTGATTCGGACGAGTGGCGAAGAGCGAATTTCGAACTTCTTACTCTGGCAAATTGCTTACAGCGAACTTGTTTTCGTAGATGAATTCTGGCCAGACTTTACCCCAGCAGTGTTTGAACGCTCAATCGGCGCTTACCAAAAACGTAATCGTCGTTTTGGCGGTCTTAAATAGGAGGAAATACAATTATGAAACAACGTGTCATTACAGCAACAATTGCTTTAATCATCTTTATCCCCATCATTTTCTTTGGTGGTATTTACATTGATATCGCGGCAGCCGTTTTAGCACTCGTTGCCTTATCAGAAGTTTTCATCATGCGTAAACGAATTATTGTCTCACCTGATGCAACCATCGCCGGACTAGCGGTGTTAAGTTTAGCCTCACCCAAAGGCGCCTTTAACTGGTTACCAGCAGGTGTGTCACAATTTGATTTATTCTACTTCTTCGTTGCCATTTTATTAGCCATCACAGTCTTCACGAAAAACCGGGTTAACTTCGATGATATGGGTGTCACAACCTTAGCCAGTCTCTATATCGGCTTAGGCTTCCATTATTTAGCCGCAACGCGAAATATTGGTGGTTTTGACACTGTGATGTATATCTTATTGGTCATCTGGATGACAGATATCGGTGCCTACACATTCGGACGGATGTTTGGTAAGAATAAAATGTGGCCAGCTATCAGCCCCAATAAAACTTGGGAAGGTTCAATTGGCGGGACATTATCAGCATTAGTGGTCGCAGCTATTTATTTAAACTTCTTCCCACAAGCTTATTCAATGCCTGTCATGTTAGGTTTAACGTTGATCTTCTCAATTGCCGGTCAATTAGGCGATTTAGTCGAATCAGCTTACAAACGCTATTATGGCGTTAAAGACTCAGGTAAAATCTTACCAGGTCACGGCGGCATCTTAGATCGCTTTGACAGCATGTTGTTCGTCTTACCGCTACTACACTTGTTTGGCATGGTTTAGAGTGCGTTTGTGGCGTTTAACTTCTGAGGATAGTCTAGTCGGGCGAATGACCAACTTGTTGGTCGTTTGACAGACGTAGCTAGACGGAAGAAGTTGCCAAAAAAAGCACGTTTTAAAATAAGAGTGCGTTTGGTTGCGGTTAGCAACTGAGCATTAATACAAAAATTCGAATAATCCCGGTTTTAGGATTATTTGAAATTTTAGATTAAGCGGAAGTTGTTGCAACCAAAAAGCACGTTTTTAAAAGTCAATATTATCTAGCGTTTAGCGCAACTTTTTGGTTTGCGCTAAACGCTTTTCTTGTTTCTAAGGAATTCGTGATATAATATAACAGTTCATATCAAATGAGAGTATTGAAATACGCATTTAGAAGGGAGTCGTACTCTATTGGCGGCGATTATTGCGTTTATTATCATATTTGGCATTTTAGTAGTGGTGCATGAATTTGGCCACTTTTACATGGCGAAACGTTCTGGTATTTTGGTGCGTGAATTTTCAATTGGCATGGGACCCAAATTATTTGCAACGCGCAAAAATGGCACGACCTATACGATTCGTTGGTTACCACTTGGCGGCTATGTCCGCATGGCGGGGATGGCGGATGATGAATCTGAAATCGAAGCCGGCACGCAAGCAACCTTGCTGTTAGACGAACAAGAAACTGTTCAAAAAATTAATACAAGTGACAAAGTAACCACGTTAAACGGTGTCCCATTTCAAATTGCAAAAACTGACTTGCAAAAAGAATTATGGATTGAAGGCTATGAAAGTGGTGACGAATCCGAATTAAAGCGTTATTCGGTCAGTCACGATGCAACGATTGTTGAATCAGACGGAACGGAAGTGCAAATCGCACCCGTGGATGTTCAATTCCAGTCGGCTAGTTTAATCAATCGGATGTTGACCAACTTCGCAGGACCGTTCAACAACTTTATCCTTGCGATTGTGGCGTTTGCGCTCTTTGCTTTTTTAAACGGTGGCGTCCCACAAAACAAAGCGATTGTTGGCACAGTGATGCCAAACTCGCCAGCACAAAAAGCCGGGCTTAAAACGGATGACCGGTTAGTGAAAGTTGCTGGCAAAAAAGTCACGACGTTTACTGATTTCAGCTCGGTGATTGCAAAATATCCGAATAAACCAGTGAATGTCCAGGTTAAACGGGCAAAGCAAACTAAGTCACTCGAAATCACACCTAAAGCGGTGAAAGTCGAGGGGCAAAAGGGGAAAGTCGGCCAAATTGGTGTGACAGCTGGACTCAACCATAGCGTGGGGGCTAAGTTGAAATATGGCTTCACCCAATCATGGGCGAATGCGACCCAGATTTTTAAAATTCTCGGGTCATTCTTAACGGGTGGTTTTTCACTCAATAAACTAGCCGGACCAGTCGGCATGTATTCAATGACGACGCAATTCGCGAGTCAAGGCTTTACAATGCTCGTCTACTTCTTAGCGTTCTTATCCGTCAACTTGGGGATTATGAACCTGATTCCAATTCCAGCCCTCGATGGTGGTAAGCTCGTGATCAACGTGATTGAAGCGATTCGCGGTAAACCCATCTCACCGGAAAAAGAAGGCATTGTCACCCTTGTCGGGGTCGGCATGATGGTCGTCTTAATGGTCTTGGTTACATGGAACGATATTCAACGCTTTTTCTTTTAGATTATTTTTGGAGGCATAACAGATTATGAAACAGTCAAAATTATTTATCCCAACTTTAAAGGAAGTGCCTAACTCGGCCGAGGCTAAGAGCCATCGGATGATGTTACGGGCCGGCTATATTCACCAAGTATCTGCTGGTGTTTACAGTTACTTACCTTTAGCATTCCGCGTCTTGGAAAACATCCAAGCCATCATCAAAGATGAAATGAGCAAGATTGACGCCGTTCAAATGCAAATGCCAGGGATTTTACCTGCTGAATTGTGGGAAGAATCAGGTCGTTTCGAACCCTATGGCGTTATCTTATTCTAGTTCATGGACCTTCATGTCAGCGATTTCATCTTAGGCCCAACACACGAAGAAACTTTCGCTGACTTGGTGCGCAATGAAATCAAATCATACAAAAAATTACCATTAACGTTATATCAAATCCAAACGAAGTATCGTGACGAAGATCGTCCACGTTACGGTTTATTACGCGGCCGTGAATTCATCATGCAGGATGCTTATTCATTCTCAGCCAATGAAACTGATTTGGATACAACTTTCCGCCAAATGTACCAAGCTTACACCAACATTTTTGAACGCTGTGGGTTAGACTTCCGCGCAATCGTTGGGGATGCCGGTGCCATGGGTGGTAAGGATTCAATGGAATTTTCTGCGATTGCTGAAATTGGGGAAGATACGATTGTTTATTCAGACCAAAGTGATTATGCTGCCAACCTTGAAATGGCAACGAGTGTCCGTCCTAAGCAAAACTCAAGTGATGTGCAATTAGAGCTTGAAAAAGTAGCGACTGGCGATGCCCACACAATTGAAGAAGTGGCTGCTAGATTAGACGTCCCAGCACAACAAATCATCAAGAGTGTTCTCTTTATCGCTGACGACCAACCAGTCTTGGTTTTAGTGCGTGGCGATTTTGAAGTTAATGATGTGAAGTTGAAGAACTTCTTAGATGCTGATTTCTTAGAAATGGCAACCCCAGAACAAGTCTTAGCAACAATGAACGCACCAATGGGTTCAATCGGACCAGTTAACGCGCCAGAAGACTTACAAATCGTTGCTGATTACAGTGTCGAAGCCATGGTCAATGCCGTGGTTGGGGCCAATGAAGCCGATCACCATTTCACGAATGTCAACAGCAAGCGCGACTTTACCGTAGCTGATTATTCAGACCTACGTTTCGTTCAAGAAGGCGAAACATCACCTGATGGTCAAGGGAACTTGCACTTTACAAAGGGGATTGAAATTGGGCATATCTTCAAACTAGGCACACGTTACACTGAACAATTCGGTGCCACTTTCTTAGATGAAAATGGCCGTGCGAAACCAATTATCATGGGCTCTTACGGAATCGGTGTGAGTCGCCTCTTATCAGCGATTACGGAACAACAAGCTGACGAAAACGGCTTAGTTTGGCCAAGCGCGATTGCCCCTTATGACTTGCATGTCGTACCGGTCAATGGCAAAGATGCTGACCAAGTCTTATTAGCTGAACAGATCGAAAACTTACTTGAAGAAGCAGGTTACTCAGTCTTAGTTGATGATCGTAAAGAACGGGCTGGCGTTAAGTTTGCCGACAGTGACTTAATCGGCTTACCAATCCGCATCACAGTTGGTAAAAAAGCAGCAGAAGAAATCGTCGAAGTTAAATTACGTAAGACGGGTGAAACCCTAGAAGTGAAGAAGGATGAATTGATTAATTCATTAAGTATCCTATTGGCTTCAGAGACAACAGAAGCTGAATAGAGTGCGTTCAAGCTCGGTCAACTTTTGAGCATTAGCACAGGGAAGCGAATTAACGACGCAGTCGATAATTTGATTCCCAGCGCTGAGCGCAAGAGGCAGTTTCAAAAAGCACGTTTACATTATAAATGTTCGGACATCTAAAAAGGGCTGAGACAGAATGATATTTGTCCTAGCCCCTTTTATTTAACTTTCTGAATATGAGGAGGCCCTTTTGTGGCATTAGATCAAACCGCACTGTTTCAAAAATTATTAGAACAAATTGATTTACCCGCGGATGTTGCGAATTATCCTGGCTTCAAAACTGGCCAAGTAGAACAAGTCGTTGTCCACGAAACATCCAAACGGTGGACTTTTAAATTACATTTCGAATCCGTTTTGCCATATGCTGTTTACACAACGTTTGAACAGTATCTAGAAGCAGCCTTCAAATCAATTGCGGATATCGCGGTCGACATTTCGACCGATGCAACTGAATTAGACGGCGGTGTTTTAGCAGCTTATTGGGAATACGTCATTAACCATAGTGGGATTCAATCTTCAATGTTGCACGAATTGTGTGAAAAAGAGACCCCCTATATCGACGGTCGCAACGTCTTTTTAGTTGTCGAAAACGACATCGTGAAGACGTTCTTCTTAAATCAAGCGCAAACGACAATCCAAGCTGGTTATCAACGGCTTGGTTTTCCCAAGTTTGCGATTCAACCCTTGATTGACGAATCCGCCTCACAAAAGGCAATCGAAGATTTTCAAGCGAAGAAGGCTGAACAAGATGCAGCCCGCGCACAAGCGGCAGCCGAAGCGATCAAGAAAAATGAAGCACTCAAAGAAAAACGTCAATCAGAAGGCAAACCAGTCGATGGCCCGATTTCAATGGGCCGCGGCTTAAATCCTGCTGAACCAACCCGTCAGATGATTACAATCAATGAAGAAGAACGTTCCGTTGTCATTGAAGGGTTCGTCTTTGATAAAGAAGTCCGCGTTTTACGTTCTGGCCGCCAGCTCTTGATTTTGAAGATGACAGATTACTCATCATCATTTACGGTCAAGAAATTCTCCCGGGATAACGGCGACGAAAGTATCTTCGCAACCATCGATAAAGGCATGTGGTTCAAGGTACGCGGGAGTGTTCAAGAAGATAACTTCATGCGCGATCTCGTGGTCAATGCCAATGATTTGGTCGAAGTTAGCCATCCCAAGCGCCAAGATACCGCTGAAAATGGCAAGCGTGTGGAATTGCACTTGCATACCAACATGTCGCAAATGGATGCGACCAACAAGATTGGCGACTTCGTTCAACAAGCCGCTAAATGGGGCCAATCCGCGATTGCGGTGACCGATCATTATAACTTACAAGCTTTCCCAGATGCTTATGCAGCAGGGAAGAAGAACGGCGTTAAGATTCTGTACGGTGTCGAAGTCAATTTAGTCAACGATGGCACGCCAGTCGCGTATAACTTGCGCGATGAAGCACTCGACCATGCTGAATACGTGATTTTCGATGTGGAAACGACTGGATTGTCAGCCGTTTACGATTCGATTATCGAATTGGCCGCTGTCAAAATGAAAGATGGCGAAGTGATTGGCTCGTTCGATGAATTTATTGATCCCGGTCACCCGCTATCAGCTTTCACCACGCAATTGACGAGTATCACCAATGAAATGGTGCACGGTGCTAAGAAAGAAGCCGAAGTCCTAGCGTTGTTCAAAGAATTCGCGGGCGATGCTGTCTTAGCTGGGCATAACGTAACGTTTGATATGGGCTTTATCAATGCTGGCTATGGTCGTAACGACCTCGGTCAGATTGAAAATCCCGTCATCGATACGTTGGAAGTTTCTCGGATGCTTCATCCAGAATACAAAAATCATAAACTCGATACGTTAACCAAGCGGTATAAAATTAACTTGGAACATCATCATCGTGCTAACGCCGATGCTGAATCAACCGGTTATTTGTTATACAAATTAGAAGCCGAAGCGGCCGACATGTATGGGATGGTCAACGTCAATCAACTGAATGATCGCGTTGGGATTGGCGATGCGTATAAACAAGCACGGCCAGCGCATGCGATTTTAATGGCGCAAACCCAAGCTGGGTTGAAGAACTTATTTAAACTGGTTTCAGCATCGATGACCGAATACTATTATCGCACGCCGCGTTTGCCAAAGAGTCGCTTGGATGCCTTACGTGAAGGCATTCTAGTCGGTTCAGCTTGTGCCAGCGGTGAAGTCTTCGAAGCGATGATGCAAAAAGGCTACCAAGAAGCACGCGATCGCGCGAAGTATTACGATTACCTCGAAGTAATGCCAAAAGCCGTTTACGCACCATTATTAGAACGTGAATTGGTTCGCGACAATCAAGCACTCGAAGAAATCATTCGCAACATGGTCAAACTGGGTGCTGAATTGGATAAACCAGTCGTCGCAACTGGGGATACACATTATTTGAATCCAGAAGATTCAATCTATCGGAAGATTTTAATCCATTCGATGGGTGGTGCTAATCCGCTGAACCGGTCACAATTACCGGATGTTCATTTCCGATCAACCGATGAAATGTTGACAGCGTTCGATTTTCTTGGTGCCGATATTGCCCAAGAACTCGTGGTGACGAACCCGAACCAAATTGCCGATATGATTGATGAAATCACACCGGTCAAAGATAAGTTGTACACGCCGAAGATGGCGGGGGCCGAAGATGAAATTCAAACCTTAACGATGAATCGTGCGCACGAATTATATGGGGATGAACTCCCCGAAATCGTGCAAGCGCGTCTCGATAAAGAATTAAAGAGTATTATCGGGAACGGGTTCTCGGTTATTTACCTGATTTCGCAAAAGCTCGTGTATAAGAGCGGTAAGGATGGGTATTTGGTTGGTTCCCGGGGGTCCGTTGGGTCGAGTTTAGTCGCAACGATGACCGGGATTACTGAGGTCAATCCATTGCCGCCACATTATCGCTGTCCCAACTGTCACTACTCCGAATTTTATACCAAAGGGGAAGTCGGTTCGGGTTACGATTTAGCCGACAAGGACTGTCCTGAATGTGGGACACCCCTTGATAAAGACGGCCATGATATCCCATTTGAAACCTTCCTTGGCTTCCACGGGGATAAAGTGCCCGATATTGATTTGAACTTCTCCGGTGATTATCAACCGGTTGCGCATAACTATACGAAAGTCTTGTTCGGGGAAAATAACGTGTTCCGCGCTGGGACGATCGGGACGGTTGCTGATAAAACTGCCTACGGCTATGTCAAAGCCTACGAACGTGATACGGAACAAACTTTCCGCGGCGCAGAAGTTGATCGCCTGGCCAAAGGTTCGACTGGTGTTAAACGGACGACTGGCCAACATCCGGCCGGCATCATCGTTGTGCCCGATTACATGGACATCTACGATTTCACACCAATCCAATTCCCAGCCGATGATCAAGATGCGGCTTGGAAGACGACCCATTTTGATTTCCATTCGATTCATGATAATATCTTAAAACTCGATATTTTGGGGCATGATGATCCCACGATGATCCGGATGCTGCAAGATTTATCGGGGATTGATCCCAAGACGATTCCAACCGATGATCCTGGTGTGATGGCCTTGTTCTCCGGCACTGATTCACTCGGTGTGACACCAGACCAGATTAATTCGAAAATGGGTACGCTCGGTGTACCAGAATTCGGGACGCGGTTTGTCCGCGGAATGCTTGAAGAAACGCACCCCACGACGTTCTCAGAATTACTGCAAATTTCTGGCCTTTCTCATGGGACTGACGTGTGGTTGGGCAATGCCGAAGAACTGATTAACAAAGGCGTTGTCACCCTAAAAGACGTTATCGGTTGTCGTGATAACATCATGATGGATTTAATTCACTGGGGTATGGATGATAGCATGTCGTTTAACATCATGGAACGCGTTCGTAAGGGTAAAGGGATTCCGGATGACTGGCAACAAGCCATGCGCGACAATGAAAATGTGCCAGACTGGTACATTGATTCCTGCCTAAAAATTAAGTACATGTTCCCCAAGGCCCACGCGACCGCCTATATTTTGATGGCGTTGCGGATTGCCTACTTCAAAGTTTACTTCCCAATTATCTATTACTGTGCTTACTTCAGTGTGCGTGCCGAAGATTTCGACCTCGTGGCCATGGCCCAAGGAAAAGAAGGCGTCAAAGCCCGCATGAAGGAAATCACTGATAAAGGGATGGAAGCCAGCACCAAGGAAAAGAATTTGTTGACGGTTCTCGAAATCGCCAACGAATGTTTGGAACGTGGGATTAACATCAAGATGGTCGACATCGAAAAATCAGATTCATCTGATTTCTTGATCCAAGACGACCATACTTTACTCGCACCATTCCGCGCCGTCCCAAGTTTGGGCGGCAACGTTGCTAAGCAAATCGTCTCCGCCCGCGAAGAAAAGCCATTCTTATCCAAAGAAGACTTATCCAACCGTGGGAAAGTTTCCAAGACACTGATTGAATATTTAACAGAAAATAACGTATTGAATGACCTGCCTGATGAAAATCAATTGTCGTTGTTTGATATGATGTAAATAAAATAGCCCTCATGCACCTGCCAAGAATTGTTTGGCGGTGGGTGAGGGCTTTTTTTGTTGCAGAGAATTTTTGTCATTGGTTTTTCTTTTTTATGAAATGAATAGTATTTAGCTAGCTCCAAATAATTTATTTAGTTTGTTTAACATATGCTATAATTAAAGCATTATTTAAAGGTTAATAGCGAAGAAATATGAGAGAGAGAAGTGTGTTATACCAGTGAGTTATCAGAAACTCTGGACGCTTCTCATTGACCAAAGTATGAATGAAAAGTAGTTAAGTGAAATTACTAATTTGAGTCAATATATAATTGATAAATTGACATGAACAGAGATAATCATAACGGAAACGCTGAAAAGATACACCAATCGTTAAAGATCGATATTGATGATATTGGGGTAATCACGTTTGAGCGTAACGACTTCCGAAAGGAGCATGATCATGGACGGTAAAAACTACAGCGCGAGCCTTGTTTCAAAGCGGTTCTGGTTTTACGAAACGAAACAATACATAGAAATGCTTAATGATGGAATGACTAGTGATGAAATTCAAAGGCTTAGTGAAAATGAAAATGTTTTTGGTGCAGCAAGTAACAGTCGTGCGAAAGAAATATTCAATACAGTACGCCGACGCGTTAATATTTTAGATGAAGAAATTCAAACCATATTTCCTAAACTTAACATTGATAATCAAAAAATTATAATCTTTATTTCAGTTTTATTGCTGAACGATCTAATACTTCAATTTATGCTAGAGGTTTATCAAGTGCAGTTGCAAAAGGGACAAATGCAGCTAACGGTGACGGATTATAAAGCTTTCTTCTCTGAAAAGCAACGAACTAACGAAACTGTGGCAAGTTGGAAGCCTTATACCTATAATCGTTTAGGCAGTGCATATAAGAAGTACTTGCTAGAGGCAGGGTTGATCCGAGAAGATGGTGAGGCAGATTTAATGACGTTAAAGGTAATCGATCCCAAGGTTTTGCAGTGGCTAAGAGTGATTGGTCGGCCGGATATTATAAGAGCCATTACAGGGGGATTGCAATAAATGGATAAGAATATTGAAGATCGATTTAAAGTATTAGAACAGACTTTAAACTCGGATGACTTTTTGAAAAGCCGTGGCCTCGGTAACGAGGTAGGCTATTATATTTTTGATTACAATCCTAGAGATGAATTAGTTGTTCGAGAATATGTTAGAAATTTAAAAAATCAGAACGCTCCAGAAACGAATGGCTATACCCTACAAGTATTCAACTTATATGAGATTATGATGGAGTTTATTGAGCAAAAAGGCTATCTATCAAAAATCGTTCAAATGGAGCAAAAACACGGAATCAAATTTGTCGCAAGTCGAATTAATCGATTGCTGAAGATGGAAGAGTTTGATGACGCACAGATGTACTTTACAAAGTATATTGGAGAACGCGTAGTGGATGATGCCGTTGTGATTCTTACCGGTATTGGCGAAATCTACCCCATTATTAGAGCTCATTCGGTGTTGAATAAGATGCATTTGGTCTATACTAAACGGCCAGTTATTATGATGTATCCAGGAGAATATGATCGTTTAAGACTAACTATTTTAGATACTAATCGGGATGCTAATTATTATCGAGCATTCAGAATTAACTAGGGGGAGATAAAAATGAAAATTAATGATATGTTTTTAAAAGATATTCATCGTAATATTGAAGGTGTTATTACCGCAACACAAGCATCTGATGAACAAGTTTACCAGGAATTAGACGAGTATGTTGTCACTAAGGAATTACAAGGGCATTTTAAGACTTTCTTTGATGCTTACAAAAAAGGGATTCTTGGCGATACAAGTTCAATGGGTGTTTGGATTCAAGGGTTCTTCGGTTCTGGTAAGTCACACTTCTTAAAAATACTATCATATATCCTTGAAAATAAAGAGATCAATGGTAAGACAGCCTTTGATTTCTTTACTGAAGGGGATGAAACGGCCCGTAAGATTAAAGATGACATGACGATCGCTGATATGAAACTAGCAGCTGATACGCCAACTAATGTCATCTTATTTAACGTTGAGTCGAAGCATGCTGCCGGAATCGAAGAGAAGAGTAGTTTGGTAAACGTTTTTTTAAAAGTATTCAATAATAGTATTGGTTATTCAACTATTCCACAACTAGCCGATTTAGAACGTGCATTAGATAAGAAAGACAAATTTACTGAATTTAAAGCAGCCTTTGAAGCTATTCAAGGTGAAAGCTGGGAGAAATCGCGTAATGAAGTCGATTTCCTAGAAGATGAGGTTGTTGACGCGCTTGTTAAAATTGACTACTTCTCAGAATCGGCGGCACGTAACTGGTTTGCTAAGTACGATAAAGAATATCAAATCAGTATTGAAGATTTTGCAGTTCTAGTTGAAGAATACTTACAGGCAAAAGGTAATAATGAACACATTGTTTTTCTTGTTGATGAAATTGGGCAATACATTGGTGGTAACAGCTCACTAACATTACAATTACAGACCATCGTTGAAGAACTAGGTAACAAAACGCGTGGGAAAGCTTGGGTCATTGTAACTAGTCAACAAGCAATTGATAAGATCACAGATATTGCTGGTTCAGCTGCACTCGATTTTTCTAAAATCAAAGGGCGCTTTGAAACAACACTTTCATTATCATCTGCAAATGCGGATGAAGTTATTCAAAAGCGAATTCTAGCTAAAAATAATGGGGCCCAAAATTTCTTAGAAGCGGACTATCCAAATCATGAGAATGATATTGACTCAATGTTGGTTTTTGAAGATAGCCCAGAGCTACGTTTATATAATAGTGCGCAAAACTACGCAGATGTTTATCCATTCGTTCCTTATCAATTTAATCTATTGGCGAACAGCTTAACGCAAATCTCTAAGCATTCGATCCAGGGTGCTAATTTATCGCGTGGTGAACGTTCTTTACTAGCTTTTTTCAAGGAAACGGCAGAACGAAATGCAGATAAGGAAAGTGATGCGTTGGTTTCTTTAGATCAATTCTATCCTTCCCTAGAAAAATGGTTGAATGAAACTGACAATGCTAAAGTGATCAAACAAGCTGAAGAAAACTCACGGATTGTACCTGATCCTGATGATCAATTTAATATTGCAGTTCTGAAAGTATTGTTCATGATTAAATACGTGGATCAAAATATTAAACCTACGTTGAATAACATTACTAATTTATTAATTCGTTCAGTGAATGAAGATAAGCTAGCTTTACGTAAACAGGTCGAAATGGCACTTAAAATTTTGATTAGTGAAAATTTAATTCGACAAAATCTTAAAAGCTTTGTCTTCCAGACGGATGAAGAACAAGAAGTGACACGGCTAATTAATAATATCGATTTAAATGAAACGGATGTTGATAATAAATTAGCAGTTGATATTTTTGATGCGAATGTTGGTCGGAACAGTTTTTCTTATAAGAATATTCATGCCAGCGGACGTGCTTTTGATAACCGGTACAACTTCAGTTATAACTTGTATGTTGATGACTATGCTTATC
>ENA-UOZF01000311-UOZF01000311.1-food-metagenome-genome-assembly--contig:-NODE-311-length-16393-cov-65.627678_pt1 | contig 16393 bp, 19 predicted proteins | sample MGYA00249869_ERZ772725 | MGnify/ENA primary metagenome ERZ772725 (study PRJEB29005, sample SAMN08379455) | food metagenome | isolation source: cheese spiked with Escherichia coli O103 | study: EMG produced... | reverse complement strand
CATTTCAGGTCGGGGACCTTGAAAACGTCAATATCACTCACTGGGCAGTAATGCCGAAAGCACCGGAGAATAAGAAATGAGCGTGATAAAAACTCATACAGGAATTGTTATTACCCGAAACGGTCCGCAGGTAAAAAAACTGCACCAGACAAAGCGGATGTGGGTCGTCGGAAAAAACGAGTTTTACCACAAAGAAACCGGACGCCGCCACTTTGCAGAAAATACGCGCCGCCGACTGCTCCTGGACAGCATCAGGCCAATTAAACAGGTAGCAACCAGAGAACAAAATTAATTATCAGGACTGAAATTTGATATTACTGCCCGTGTGCAGCGGGTTAAGTGGAGAAACAGCCATGGCAAAACTAATGAAAGCGAGCCAATGGGGACGCCGTGAATTCTCTAATGGCTCAATTCCTGACAACCGAACGATAAAACGCTGGGTCGAGAACGGTCTGCTCATGGGGCGTATCGTGGACGGTTCTGTTTTTGTCTGCGAAACAGAAAAATGGGGAGTCGACTCAATGGTTAGTCAAGCTGTTCGCAAGTTAATAAATGAGGGATGACCATGGCGGCAAGGCCACGTAAAAAAGAATACAGACATCTTCCTGATTATCTGGTTTTTGATAAAGATCGAGGTGTTTATAAATTCACACTTATTACCGGAAAAAAGAAAAATATAGGTAAGGATCGGACAATAGCCGTTGCAATCGCCAGAGAGTACAACCTGAGGATGCGATCAGAATTATACCCATCAGTGGATAATCTTATTAGAGAATCTGGCGGGGTCACCGGAGAAGCAAAACCATTTGCTGAACATGTCGATCACATAATGGCCAGAATTATCGAAGACGAACGACCTTCCCAGAGTACCTTAGATGACTGGAAAAATGACGCTCTACGCGTAAAAGCGTTTTTCGTAAATGTTCCGGCATGCGATATCGAACTTGAACACGTTAATGCCTACATCAACAAATATCATGCCAGCGCATCCGCAAATGTGCAGAACAGAAAGGTCAGCTTTCTTAAAAAGTTGTTCTCTTATGCGGTCGATGAATCACTAATGCAGGATAACCCGGCCATCAGAAAAAAAATGCGTAGGACTGATGAGAAGAAAAGACGGCGCCTGTCACTCGAGCATTTTATAGCTATCAGGCAGGCCGCTGCACCATGGTTAAGAACAGCAATGGACCTAGCATTGCAGACTACACATGCACGACTCGAAGTATCGCGAATCCGTTACTCAATTCGCGAACCTAAAGACGGTTTATGTGGATGTGTTTGGTTCGAACAACCACAAAATGGCATATATGGTACACTATACATCCATAGGCAAAAAGTACAAAAAAAGGAGGCATCACATGTTGCAATACCAATTGGTGAAGAATTGAAACGGATAATTGACAATAGCCGTGACAATGTGGCCAGTCCCTTTGTCGTTCATAGAATCCCAGAACGGCATGTTAAACGCAGTAAAGAGGTTTCGCACCCAACTCAAGTTGCACCAGATTATTTGAGTCGGTCATTCTCTTCCGTGCGAGACAAACTCGGACTATGCAATCATCTAGCAATGGAACAAAGACCTACATTCCATGAAATAAGAGCTTTGGCAGCTCACCTATTTGATAAACAAGGGATTGATCCGCAGGGACGAATGGCACATAGCGATGCGAAATCTACTAAAATTTATACTAAAAATCATATAGATTGGATTGTTGTCCCTCATGGAGAAATTAAAACCGGTTAGTTATTAAATTCTCCACTTTATTTTGACTGACAATAACGGTTGCTAAGGCATAGAGTAAAGCTTAATTTAAAAGGCAGTTCTATGCCCATTTACCATAACTTCTCCCTTGTCCAGAAAGCAATATTTATTAATAAAATTTATTTACCCTTATTATACTCTTCAGTAATCTTATTCATGGATGATATATATTTATCCAGCCCACCATAGTTGGCTATCATTCGAAATGAATTACGGTACTCTGCCATTTTCACATCATGATTAGTAATTCCACACCAGCCACAAACTTTATTTTCCATGTTTAAAGGCTCATAACATTTTTTACATTGCCTTGATGCAGGTATTATATTGCCATTAATAAATTGGTGTGATTTGAGATTTTGAGATAAAAGAAATGGTGTAGTTGTTGTTTTTCCTATTACCATTTCGAAATATCTACATTTAGCCTTTTTAGCTAAAGATTGAATTTTCTGCTTTAATAAATCATTTGATTTGTGCCCAACTATAACTCCAGTTATACAATTAATCGGTACCGGAAGGAGCATAAGATAGTCATTCAGTTTAGTAAGTGCTTTCTCATTAATTATTACGCGACGTTCCTGCTCATAACTCCAGCAAGTTTGTTTTGTCAAATATGCGGCTGTCATTATACAGGATTGTAGCCAGTAGATATAACGAGGTTTACAGATATGAAATGCTCTCGCCAGAATGTCTTCAATACCTGTATCTGGAGAATCTTTATATTCAACATCTGCTATTGAACTATGATCTTGGAAGCCGATTTCATCCAAATACTTTTTAAACTTCTCCTCATTAATCTCTATTACAAAACCAGAAGAATTACCTGCATAATGTGCCCACATAGGTGGTATTACAGGGCTTTTCGTAAAACAAGTTGCTGGTTGTTTTGTAACCATGCCAATCATTTCATTGTAAAATGCTAACTCATCAGAACCGCGATTAAAATCAATAGTAAGGAAAAACTCATAGGGATCATTATATTCATGTAAATGAGAGAATTTTATTCCTATATGTGTTTCATCCATCATCAATTTATCAATTATATCCGCTCCCATAAACTTATACAAATTGGTCATATACAACTCCTTTTTTATAAAATAACATTTTAAATCATATGATTATGGAGGCACAAAATCCAGTAATTAGTTTTCAAGCCTGTTGTGATGTAGTTCGAGGACAAACTGAAACGTATTATTGATAACAGTCGCGATAACGTTGCCTGCCCGTATATCGTTCACCGTATACCGAGCGTAATAACAAACGCAGTAAAGAGGTATCCGCACCTGCCTATCTTAGCCATACTTTTCATTGCCCCGTGATTCGTTAGGCTTGTGTAATAATTTGACGATGGAGCTGCGCCCCCACATTCCACAAAATACGCGCACTAGCTGCATTTTGTTTGATAAACAGGGAGTAGACCACAAGGGCTCATAGCCCACAGCGACGCGAAATCAACGAAAATTTATACGCGGAACCATATGATTGGGTAATGCTTCCGCACGGTGAAATTAAATACAATGCATAATAAAATTGGCCTCAAATGAGGCCAATTTTGGGGATTAGGACGCTTTAGACTTGGTCATATTAGCGCAACGCTGGATTAATTTCTCTGCAGTCTTAATCGCGGTGCTTGATTGGGTTGACGTAATAGTGTCGTTAAGTCTGTAATCACAAACTATTCTCTGATCCTTAAGCGATTGAAGAGCATACCCCAAACCAATTAAGTCTCTTTTTTCAAAAGGTTCGTTACCCTTCCAAGCATCGTTAACAAGATAGTCAATGAGGCCTTGGTGACTTTCTTTCGGCCCCATGGTCAAACACGGAAGTACGTGGTGATAAGCACCATAATACGCACGTGCGACAGCGTTTCTGTAACCAATTTCGTCGTTACGCTTTTCACAATCTTTTGCGAAAGCGATAAAATCGGAACTATTAACTGGCACGCGCAGGTTCCTCCAAACGCCCTTCAAACCATACGCTGAAGGGTTTTCCAATCAAACTTTCATTTTCTGCAAGAGAAAATGCTATATCCAAGTTCATATCAGAGAGAACATCAGAATCTTCAGTATTAACTGCCATGACATATGATGACGTACGCTCTTCAGGGATAGAGCAGAAAGACATAGCAACAGGACTAACTTTATGGTCAGCCATGATATCCACTATGCGGTTTGCAATATCCTGTAGTTCTTCATCAGTAATTCCAGTTGCACTTTTGAAGGTCGTGGATTGGGCCAGTGCTGTGGCTGCGAGGTGCTTAACCAATTCAGCCTCCTTTTCATCTACCATACTTATCAATCTCTCAGCATAGTAGAGCGCTTTGTCAATACGCCCCAAGAACAAGTTAGCTTCCCATGCATGGGACAGCATCGTAGGGGAGTTATAACGTTCAACTAATCGATTTACCACTTGTTCAACTTCACGGAAGCTGCCGTAATCGTTGAGATAAACTACATAATTTTGAGCAATGATCAGGTTGTTATGCTTCAATGCTTCTTCAAAGAATGCAACTGCAGTATCTTTACGCCCAAAAGCACCATTAGCCAACGCTTTGAGATAGTCCTCAGATGCGCTGTCGCGCAACTTTTCTATATCTCTGATATAACGAAAATATTGCATTTCGGATATCGTATTCCGAGCCGCAAGAATATCGATTAATTCACTGCTGATTTCGTTCGCTTTTAGCGCCGGCTGTGGCATTAAATCACCTTTAAGAAACTACGAGCTATGTTGCTTTAACTTCTGCAATCTTAGTAAGTTTTAGAAGGTTACATGAAGATGATCGTAATTTCCAATGGGCTAAAATGGTCAAAAAGCGAAGTAATTGTTGACTTTACGCCAAACATAAAACAATCAACAAAAAACATGTAGCCGCTCGGAAACTTAGGAGATAAGTCTGTGGATAACTAAATCTTATCCACAGAAAAGCATATTAGAAGCAAATCAAAAAGTGCTATAGACGGAACCTATTAATATAGTAATGCTCCAAAAACTGACCATTTAGGAGTGGGGAAAAATCTCTCTTAACTCATTGATGTATATAGCGTGAATTTTGCGAATTATGCACTGTTTGCGCACACAGTGAAACACCCTGCCAGCCCAGCAATGGCGCGGCCTCCAGCGTTTCAGGCGCGGTGACATGGGGTGTCGGGGGTCGGAGGTTCAAACCCTCTCGTGCCGACCAAATCGAATATCGGACAGCATCGGTAACCTATTGAAAGCCCGTTAATTTACTGATTAACGGGCTTTTTTGTTGTTTTCAGTCGCCGGATTGAATCGGTAAGATAGGGTTGTAACCGGATTTTTTAGCTACACGTTTAGCTATACGGTCCAGCGTGTAGCTAAAGCCGTATAGCTACGACCAGGCATATAGCTACCGATGAGTAAAAAAACATGGCACGAAAAACCACCCCACTAACTATTACGGAGATCAAAAACGCACGACCAGGGGAAAAGGAATATACCCTGCAGGATGGCGGAGGATTATTTCTTCTGGTGAAGCCCTCCGGATCAAAAATCTGGCGTTTTACGTACTACCGCCCGGCAGATAAAAAACGGACTATTATCAGCCTTGGATCGCTAAATGATGTTTCCCTGTCTGATGCCAGAGAGCGACGGAATGAATACAGGTCACTCATAGCAAAGGGAACTGACCCACAGGACTACGAACGCCGGAAACGTGAAGCAGAGAGCAGTAAAAAGGGCAACACGTTCGAAAAAGTTGCCTTGGACTGGTACGAGATGAAAAAAGGCCAGAATCTGGCTTACAACACGATTAAGGATATCTGGCGATCCCTGGAAAAATACGTATTCCCGTACATCGGAAACACGCCAATAGATACCCTCACCGCTCGCCGCTTTGTTGAGATACTCACACCCATTAAAGCACGCGGCAACCTAGAAACTCTGAAACGCGTTTTACAACGCATCAATGAAGTGATGGATTTTGCTGCCAACAGTGGGCTGATTGACATCAACACCGCCGCGAACGTCCGCAAGGCATTCCCTTCCCCCACTAAAAAGCATATGCCAACCATCCGACCGGAACAGCTACCGCAGCTAATGCACGATTTATCGGTCGCCAGCATAGAACGGCAAACCAGATTGCTAATCGAGTGGCAACTGCTGACCGTAGCACGCCCAGCCGAAGCAGCCGCCGCACGCTGGGAAGAAATAGATCTCGATGCCGAAACATGGACGATTCCAGCCGGACGCATGAAGATGCGCCGTGACCATGTGATCCCTCTTTGCGGTCAGGCGATGGCTGTACTGGAAACAATGAAGCCAATCAGCGCACACAGGGAACATGTTTTTCCCAGCCTTAAAAATCCAATGCTGCCAATGAGCAGCCAGACCGCTAACGCTGCATTGCGCCGGATGGGATACGCTGGTGTGCTGGTGTCTCACGGATTACGCGCCATATTCAGTACAGCAGCGAACGAGGAAGGATTCGAGCCGGACGTAATCGAGGCCGCACTCGCACACGTGGACACGAACGAGGTAAGGCGAGCATATAACCGAAGTAACTACCTGGAAAAGCGCGTGGTGCTTATGCGCTGGTGGGGGGAATTTGTAGAGGCCGCAGCTACCGGAGTGACCATAGCCAGTGGTAAAAGGGGTATCCGTGCCGTGTAACTGTACAAAAAACCAGTAAAAGCGATGCAAACCATGCTAAACCATCGTATAATCGCCACAACCCACCCAATACAGAGAGGAGTCACCCAAATCATGAAATTCAAGGAGCTATCCAGGTGTTTTTCAATGAAAAGGTATCCCCTGCTTGCGGCGAAGGGCTGCAACTGGCGTTAATGGCAAATCGTGAATTCTGGTCAACATACGATCCGGAAGACAAATCAACAGCCCCCACAAAACACGAGGTAGTCAGTTTTTTGCGCTCGCGTGGTGCATCAAAAAATCTGGCTGAAAGCATCGACAAGGTGCTGAGGCCCACCAGCCTTAAATGCGGTGGGCGACCTAAGAAGTGGAAACGGTAATCACAATAGCGGCCCTTTGCGGTCGCTATTTTTTTGCAGAAAGAAAAGCGTAATCAATGAGATAAAAAACAGTGGATACCGTTTTAAAACGGTGGGTACTGTTTTTCCCGCCCTGCCCTGTTTTACCGTATTTATCACCGGAATACGCCGGATTAACGAGGTAAAACATAGTGGAAACAATCAGAAAAATACTTACCCGTCAGGAAGTAAAAAATATTCTGCGCATCAAGGCAGACAGTTCGCTACAGGACATGATCAACGCCGGAAAATTCCCGAAAGGCTTCAAAATCGGTCTGCGTCGTGTTGGCTGGTATGAAGATGAAGTGCTGGCCTGGCTGAAAGAGCGCGAGGAAGAAGCGCGCGGAACGGCTGCGTAATGGTGTGAGGCGTAACGTGATGAACATAACAAAAAGCGCCCCGTTGCCGGAGCGCCCTTGCGAACAATTAACCTACTGCGCAAAAAATGAATCAGTGCAGTGGGATTATATCAACCGTGTAGCGAAGCGCCACAATTGCCGGATAACAGGCAAAACAAAGGCCACCCGCTACGGTGGCCCTTCGACACAAGCTACACGTTATCCCCAACGCATGAGCATTGCCAACAATGCCACATTTGCGGCTGGTGGGCAATGTGATCAGTGTGCTGGCTTGCTGGTGGGCTATTCCTGCTCTTTAACATTGCCATGCCGCGATGTTTTCCAGGTATGCGACCCCATTTTTGTGCGCCTGTACTCTTTTAAGAACTTCTCAAGGGCAAACGCACATGGCGCAAATCTCTCCTGTTCTTGTTCGCTTACCGCATTTTTGCGTTGTTTTTTCCTGGATGAGGATAATTTCTTTAATGATTTGTCAGTCATCGTAGATACCTGTAACCCAGTGCGCCACAGTTCACCGCACCACAGCGCTGGTGATGGTTACTCCTGCTCTTTGGCCTTGCGCCGCTGGCGGCGTTTGATCTCGCCTTGCATTGACGTAATGATGAATTGTGATGTGCTTTCGCCTGATTCTTTCACTGATTCCATGGCGTTTACTATTTCGTGTGGTACACGAGCCTTTAGAGCTTGTGATTTTGCGTTTGTTGTACCCGTTGCCATTTCTATTCCTCTGGTGGATTGGTGGGGGACAGTATACACAGAAAAAGCACAAATAAAACTCTTGACGTGGGCCACACCTAAAACATATAGTGGGCCACACCTTAAAATTATCAAGGCGCATAAATGCAAAGCCCCGCAAGTGTCGTTACCACTCGCAGGGCTTCTAACCACCAACGATAGCAGAAGTATCGAGGTAGCTATGTTAAATCATACCACACACCCGCAAGGGCGGGACTCGCACAACCTGAATAAATACATCTGGCGTTTTATCGCCCTGAGCGCGGCACAACCGCGCGTGATTACCATTGAGGCCACCAACGAACAGGAAGCGCGTCAGCAATCTCCTGATGGCTGCGTGATGGTATTCGCCGCCCGTATTCGTCAGGAGGTGCGCCATGTGCAATAACACCCGTCAGGACGCAGCCGCCGAAGCCATCAAAACGCTGATGCACGCGCTGATTGATATTTCTGTTATCGCGGACAGGGCACATAAGCACGCCACCAGCGAAACAGAATATGCCGGGGCTTTCGTTCCTCACTCACTGGCTGTTATGCAATTTAGTGCTGATATGGCACTGAATGAGGCTAAAGCCATCCTGATTACTGATTGTGAAAATGGGGGGGTTATGCGTGATGATCGTTTTAATGCCCTGAAACAGGAATTTTCCGGCGTTCCTGGTGATGCGGCTGATGCGCTTTCGTCAATGCCAGAACTTATTAGAGCGGATTTTTTCTTACTTTCCACGAAAGAATATAAATCAACGGGACTTGATGTACTGAATATTGCCGCCGATTATGCTGATTTCGTGACAGAGGTTATTTTAAGAAAAGCGACGGACGGGGATTAATATGCGTGATATTTACCACGAAACAATAGACCGCGCATTTCTTGCACTTTCTCACAGTGAAAACATGTTGGAAATATTGCGCTTATGGCTTGAAACGCTTGGCGATAATGAACGCGACAAACAAAAATCCCGAATTGTCACGGCATTAATAACGCTTCTTGAGCCTGTAATAATGGAACTACAAGAAATAGACCTATTGCACGACAGATATAAAGAACAGCACACCGGAGAATAAAAATAATGAAACTAAAATATCCTGGCTTAACTGCCAGCGGAAAAACTCGCACTAAATTCATGCGCGGTGATATTTACCGCGACCAGTACGGCGGCACGGTAATGATTAAGGGCGTGGAGGAACGGCGCGTAACTTACCGCCGTGAAGGTTACGAATATGATTGCGTGATGCCTGTTTATCAGTTTGCCCGTGATTTCTCTCTGGTACAGACCGCGCCGCATAACGTGCCCACCAGCAACGCCAGGGCACGGGCAAACATCCAGAAGCTGAAAACCATGATTAACGCATTCAGGGGTAAAAAATGAAACTGGCACCGAACTTAAAAAAACAGCCACACGACAAAATGACCGAAGTCATTATTTTTGCGGGTAGTGATGCCTGGGCGCACGCGAAACAATGGCAGGAACAGGACGGGCGACTTGCTGGCGACAACGTGCCACCTGTATGGCTTGGAGACAGCCAGCTTGACGAACTGGCAGACCTGAAAATTATCGACGATGGTCGCTATTGTGTCCGGCTGTACAAGGCAGGCCACATCAAGCCGTCAAATATTAATGCCATCGGGCAAAAGCTGGCGGTGGCAGGTGTACGGGATGCGAATTATTACCCTGAGGGAATGCACAGCCAGAAGCGGGAGAACTGGCACGAATATCTGGAGCGTGAGCGCCAGAATCTTTCTGATGGTCTGGTTATTCAGCTTCCTGTTAAGAAAAAAACAGAAGACAGCGCCGCACCACTGGCGCTTAACCAGATGGGAGCAAGCCAGCGCGGCGAAGTTCTCCTGGCACGTTATGGCGGTGAACTGGCAATCAATGCGGACTCTGACACCGTTCACCACTACAACGGCGTTGTATGGGAGCCGGTACAGGATAAAGAGTTACAGCGGGCTATGGCGCAGATTTTTATTGATGCGGAGATCAGTTATTCGCAGAACGCCATCAAATCGGCGGTCGATACCATGAAGTTAAGTTTGCCCGTAATGGGGAATACCGCCCGTAACCTGATTGGATTCAGTAACGGTGTTTTTGATACCCGGACAGGCGATTTTCGGGAGCATGACAAAAACGACTGGCTGTTAATTGCCAGTGAATTACCGTTCAGCCCGCCAGCAGAGGGGGAAACGCTGGCAACGCATGCGCCGAATTTCTGGAAATGGTTGCGCCGTTCGGTGGCAGAGAATGACCGTAAAGCGGATCGCGTACTGGCGGCGTTATTCATGGTGCTGGCGAACCGATACGACTGGCAGTTATTTCTTGAGGTAACGGGGCCGGGTGGAAGCGGTAAAAGCGTAATGGCAGAGATTTGCACCATGCTGGCGGGTAAGGCCAACACGGTATCGGCAAGCATGAAGGCGCTGGAAGATGCCAGGGAACGCGCGTTAGTGGTTGGCTTTTCGCTGATTATCATGCCGGATATGACCCGCTACGCTGGTGATGGCGCAGGAATTAAGGCCATTACAGGCGGTGACAAGGTGGCAATCGACCCGAAGCATAAAGCCCCCTACTCAACACGCATTCAGGCGGTCGTGCTGGCGGTGAACAATAACGCCATGTCATTCAGTGACCGCAGCGGGGGGATCTCACGTCGTCGGGTGATATTCAATTTTTCGGAGGTTGTACCGGAAAACGAACGCGACCCCATGCTGGCAGAAAAAATAGAAGGAGAGCTGGCGGTTGTGATTCGTCACCTGCTTACTCGTTTTTCTGACCAGGACGAAGCTAAACGCCTGCTGTATGAGCAGCAGAAATCAGAAGAAGCTCTGGTGATAAAACGCGAGGGCGATTCGCTGGTGGACTTCTGCGGCTATCTCATGTCGTCGGTAATGTGTGATGGTCTGTTAGTGGGTAATGCCGAAATTATTCCGTTCAGTCCGCGCAGGTATCTTTATCACGCCTATCTGGCATATATGAGGGCACACGGATTCGGTAAACCTGTAACACTGACGCGCTTCGGTAAAGATATGCCGGGGGCAATGGCGGAATATGGCAGGGAGTATATGAAACGGAAAACGAAGCACGGTTTGCGTTCAAATGTGACCCTTACAGAGGATTCAGAAGACTGGATGCCATCATGTGCATCGGTCACAAATGACGATGGAAAAAATTAAACTTATGGAATAACTGTTCACCACTGTTCACCATATCATAAATATCTTTTATATCAGTATATTATAGGGTGAACAGTTATTTATGAACTGTTCACCAAACTATTCACTGTTCACCTTTTTGATTGTTTATTGAGCTTAAGGGTGAACAGTGGTGAACAGTTGGTGAATAGTTTTTGTGAAACTGTTCACCCCTTAACACCATGAATAAAAAGGGAAAATCTCAAAAGGTGAACAGGTGAAGGGTTAAAATGCAAAAATTTTATTTTATTGCTGTGAGGTAAAGCCTGTGACAACGAAGCACGCAAAAAAACCACAATCTCACGCCCTTGATTTGACAGAACACTGGCTGAGGGTGGCGATAAAAATCATCGATCGCAACGCGGGAGAAGGATACGCGAAAGCACATCCTGAACTGATAAGCGCATTCATGACAACGGCGGCGGCAAACTTTGCCACGCTGACAGAACGGGAGATTGCCGAAGCGGAACAGGTGACAACCATCAATGTTAAAACCGGAGAGGTGGAATCATGACAGCACAGATAGCGGCTTACGGGCGGCTGGTGGCTGACCCGCAGTTAAAGACCACCAGCAAGGGCACACAAATGGCGATGGCGAGTATGGCGGTTCCCCTGCCGTGCAGCCAGGCAGATGACGGAACGGCGACGATGTGGTTATCCGTCCTGGCGTTTGGCAGACAGGCCGACGCACTGGCAAAGCACCAGAAAGGCGAACTGGTGAGCGTGGCGGGTAACATGCAGATAAGCCAGTGGACAGGCCAGAACGGCGAAACGCGGCAGGGCTGGCAGGTTATCGCAGACAGTGTAATCAGTGCCCGAACGGCGCGACCGGGCGGCAAAAAAGGCCAGCAGGGCCAGGCTACTGACGCGCTGAACAGAGCAAAACAACAGGCGGGAAATGATGATCCGTACGGGGATAACATACCGTTTTAAGCAACGAGTGACAGAAGCCGGAACAATCCGGCTTTTTTACGGGTCCTCCCGATGGAGTGGCCTTGCCACGGGGCGGGAGCATCGCGGAAAAAGGCTGGTTTTTGCATTTTCATGGCGGCGGCAGCATGTGTGATAATTTATTGATAATTAAAAAATATTTCCGTTTTCACCTGTACAATATTTTTTTCGCCCTGTCATTAGACCAGTTTGTAATTAATTGAAATATATAAATAAATCCGTTTTTCACCTGCCAGGTGGAGTTGCCAGTGTCAAAACGTGTTCAGATGGCGGGATATTTATGCCGGATTTTCTCCGGCTTTTTTGTGTCTGAATCTGACCAATCTGTTTTCATGATAGAAATATATTTATCTACCACTTTTATCGATCAATAATGCGCGCAGTTTAGTCAGTAAGAGGAAGTTACTGTGAATTGTATTAATGACCTGAACACAGGCGAGGTAAGAGGTGGTTCCGTTCATCTGGATGCGCAGACCGTTATGCGCCTTAAGCAGTACAGGATCGACCACATAAATCATCATCCTGGCCAACCATTACCAGGTGTGGCGCAGATTGTCAGACACGCAGTTAACGCGTGGCTTGATAAGAATGGTTTTGCATCTGGGGGTGAGCAATGAATCACTGGTACACCATTAAGGCGGCGGGTGTTCGCGGAGCGGCAGAAATATCCATCTATGAAGAAATTGGCGGCTTCGGTATCACCGCGAAGCAGTTTGCGGAAGACCTGAAAGCCCTGGGCGATGTCTCACATATCGACCTGCGGATCCATTCGCCAGGTGGTGACGTGTTTGAAGGCATCGCCATCTATAACCTGTTACGGAATCATCCGGCAGAAATTACGGTTTATATCGATGGTGTTGCGGCTTCAATGGCTTCGGTTGTCGCAATGGCTGGCGATCGTGTTGTGATGCCGGAAAACGCCATGATGATGATACATAAGCCGTGGGGTATCTCTGGCGGAAATGCTGGTGATATGCGTGATTATGCTGATTTGCTGGATAAGGTGGAAACCGTGTTAATCCCTGCTTATGCCAGAAAAACGGGCAAATCAGCACAGGAAATTACCGCCATGCTGGAAGATGAAACCTGGATGGACGGGAAAGAATGCCTTAAGCAAGGTTTTGCTGATGAATTGTTGCCATCCGTCAGAGCAATGGCGCGAATTGAATCGAAACGCACAGGAGATTTTTCACACATGCCGGAAACCATTAAAGGAATGATTACCCCGCCACAGGGAGCAGCCAATATTGCTGGTAATGAACAGAAGCGCATCAACGGAATAAGTGAAGTGTTTAGCCTGTTCGGCAGTCGTTACGACGGGATCAAAATGGCGTGCCTGGAAGATGCATCATGTACACCGGAGATGGCCCGTGAAAAGTTGTTGAACGAGATGGGGCGCGAGTCCACGCCATCAAATAAAAATACCCCGGCTCATATTTATGCCGGTAACGGGAACATAACAGGTGATGCAATTCGTCAGGGGCTTTATTCTCGTCTCGGGTATGAACGCCCAGAGCGGGGAAATCCTTACGCGATGATGAGCCTTTTTGAAATGGCCCAGGCATCACTAACGGATCGTGGTATCAGTGTTGGCGGTTTTTTAAATCGCTCGCAGGTCGTTAATGCAGCTTTCACACACAGCAGCAGCGATTTTTCTCATATTCTGGCTGGTGGTGCTGAAAAATCAGTACTGAAAGGCTGGCAGGACAGCGGCGAAACGTTTCAGAAATGGACGCGTACCGGATCGCTTTCAAACTTTCATGAAGCAAAGCGCGTTGGTCTGAATGGTTTTTCAAAGCTGGATAAAGTACCGGAAGGTGCGGAATATAAATACATCACCACCAGAGATAAAGGTGTACCTATTGCGCTGGCCACGTACGGGAATATTTTTTCCGTTACCCGTCAGGCCATTATCAACGATGACCTGACCCAGTTAACTACAATCCCCATGGCGATGGGGCGTGCGGCCGCCAGAACAGTAGGTAATCTGGTTTATCTTCTGTTAACCAGCAACGGCAAATTTACGGATGGTAAAGCGTTATTCCATGCCGATCATAAAAATCTTATTGCGAAGGATATGGACATGGAGGGGCTTAACGAAGCCCGTAAGCTGATGCGACTACAGGAGGATGCCAACGGCGACTCCCTGAATATTACCCCCGCTTTTGTTCTGGTCCCTGCTGCGCTGGAGTCTGCCGCACATCGCGCCATTCTGTCATCGTCATCACTCTTTCCGGTTGATGGTGAGGGCACTATCAATCAGAACCCCGGCATCATTAACGTGGTGAAAGATATGGCTGAGGTTATTGTTGAGCCACGTCTTGATAAGAACAATAACAAGGAGTGGTATGTAGCCGCAGCGAAAGGGATGGACACGATAGAGGTCGCTTATCTTGATGGTATTGATACGCCATATCTTGAGGAGCAGGAGGGCTTTACTGTTGATGGTGTCGCCTGGAAGGTGCGCATAGATGCAGGTGTTGCGGCCCTCGATTATCGTGGACTACTGAAATCGAGTGGAGCATGACAACAAGGGCGGCGATAGCCGCCTTTTTTTACGGGTCCTCCCGGTGGAGTGGCCTTACCACGGGGCGGCAGACGCGCGGGTTTTCGCTATTTATGAGCCTTTTTCGGGTGCTGGTGGTGGTTTTGTTGTTCGCTCTATCTCTATGAATAAAAAGGGAAAGATAAAACAAATACACCAACCTGAAACATTACTTAAGTGGGGATATTGATGAAATCGCACCTGATGAACAAAAAAAACATGGCGCAAAGCTGCCGTGTAAGTGCGACAGCGTTCGACAAGTGGGGAGTGACTCCCGTTGAACGTAAAGGCCGCGAGGCGTTTTATGATGTTGCCAGCGTAATAGACAATCGGGTTAGCAATGCAATTAACCAGATTACAGACGACAAAGGCGAGATTGATAATGATGAGCTTTTGCGAGTCAGGATCAGATTGCTGACAGCGCAGGCGGAGGCGCAGGAGCTTAAAAACGAGCGCGAACGCGGCGACGTGATTAGTACGGAATTTTGTATATATGCGCTTTCAAAACTGGCGAGTCAGATTTCATCTATCATGGACAGCCTGCCGCTTACCATGCAAAGGCGCTTCCCACAGATGACCCCCGCCATGCTGGATGGCCTGAAAAAAGAAGTTGTCAGAGCCTGTAACGCATGCACAAAACTTGATGAAAACATCCCGCGAATGCTGTCCGATTATCTGATGGAAACTACCGGAAATGTGTCTGATAAGTTTCAGCCGGATAAAGTCAAGTAACGTAGTGCACAATGACCGAAGCCAGTTTACTGACTGGCTTTCAGCGTTGCGCTGGTGGGAGTTATGCGTCAGTGATGAACAAAAAATAATCGAAATCGACACCGAAAAATAAAACATCAAGTCATATCAATATATTGCATTGGTGGTGATGACGAATAAAAATGCAAAAACTAGCCTTTTTCCGCGATGCTCCCGCCCCGTGGCAGGGCACCCCACCAGGAGGACCCGCCATCACTATGGAGGCCATGACCATGACCGAGACCGAAGCGCTCGGGATAATCCGCAGTATTACCGGAATCAGCCAGCAGGCTGACGAACAGGCCACGCAGCCGGATACAGTCACCGCTGAAAATTACGCGCGTGTGATGGCTGAGGTGATGCGCCGTGACGGTATCGAGCTTAATGGCGTGGATATACGCAACATACGCACCAGAGTTCTGGAGATGTTGTCGTACCGTCGCCGCGTGCAGATGTACCAGGAGAAAGAAAAAATTACGTACCAGTGGAAGAAGCCGGAGCGGTTACGGCGATAAATATTGGTGGGAGGGGCGGATCAAATCCTTGCAGCCATGGCTGCCCGGGACCGACCGCCTACCCTTGTTCACATCGCCGCAGGTTCGAAAACTTTTTTGGGAAGGTGTGCACGGGATTGATAGATGAGGTCTATCTATAAAAAATCACAAAATCCGCGCCATTGCTGGATCCGCCAAAAATCCCCCACCTTACGGCAGACAAAGAAAACGCGAATTATGGGCCTGTTGCAGAGAAAAAAGGTCTCACTAGTTTTGCGCATCCTAGCATCGAGGTTCGTCAGCCTCCCATCAGCAACCAGATAACTAATCTCGCTGGTGGGCATGATGCCGATATGGGGACTCCCATAACGGTTTATCCGTGATCATCCACCAGCTTGATGACAGATAACAGGGAGTCATAACGGTTAAAATTGTATACTTTTACAGCAAACATTTTTAGCTACACGTTAAGCTATACGATTTTGAGTTTAAATTTTTTAAGCTCAATTAAATCAAATGGTTATACGCACGTTTTGAATTCTCTCGTGCCGACCAAAAATCCCAAGAAAAAATCAACCTTTACGGTTGGTTTTTT
>ENA-UOZF01000303-UOZF01000303.1-food-metagenome-genome-assembly--contig:-NODE-303-length-16642-cov-8.209079_pt1 | contig 16642 bp, 19 predicted proteins | sample MGYA00249869_ERZ772725 | MGnify/ENA primary metagenome ERZ772725 (study PRJEB29005, sample SAMN08379455) | food metagenome | isolation source: cheese spiked with Escherichia coli O103 | study: EMG produced... | reverse complement strand
GATCACAAAAAATCACGCTGTTATCTGCTGACAAGGTTCAAGCTGCAAAACGGCGATCAACGCTACCTTCTAGAAATAGATACCTCAGACAACCGGAAGACCATGTCAACGCGGATCATGGGCTTCAAAGCAGGTGTTGAGGCAGGAAAATGCATAGACAGGATCTTGAGGGGAACAGTGAAAGGCTCGTTGCGTTGGCCAGGCACCATGGCGAAGTACTGTGAGCCTTTGCACTCTGTGCATCACCCGAAAGAAAGCTCATCTGGGGCCAACCATGCCCGGGTGTTCGACTGGAAGCAGCGGATACGCGCGGCCCTAGGCTGATTGCAGAATACACCGCAGTTCGGCTGAGATACATCTTGTCGCGCACTGCGTGCAGCCTCCCCGAAACTGCCCGGAGCCGTGCCAAGGCGATATAGGCCCCTTGGGAGTCGGCAAGACGCATCTGGCCATCGCACTGCGCTATCGGGCGGCGCAGTGCGGCATCAAGACCCGCTTCATCACTGCGGCCGACCTTGGTGCTGCAACTGGGCGCGGACCAGCGTAACCGTCCGGGCATCCCGGCTGGCTTGACCCCGCCAAGCTAAGAGATGGTGGCAGTTCGTGGATGCCGTTTCCCGGGTGCACGCGATCCGAGACCACGCGATCAAGCAGGAAAACAAGCACCTGGGCTTGCCTGACTGACCGCAGGCCGGCGACGACAAGGTGGAAAAGTTCGGCGTGTGGCTCTGGCGGCAACGATCCCGCGAAGGGCGGACGGTGCTTGAGCTGTTGAACGTAAGCATGCGGGCAAACCATCTTGCGCGACTATGCCGGATGCCACCTATGCGGCAGCAGCTCTGCAATCTCACTCGCCCGCTGCGTCGGCAACCGTGTCAGCACATCCTTGAGATAGGCATACGGATCGTGCCCATTATTACGGGCCGACTGGATCAAACTCATGATCGCAGCAGCGCGCTTGAGCATGCGAACCCGCGCCGAGCATTTGAGAAGGCAACGGGATGAACGCTGGCTGGATAGCCGTGGTTTTCTGGGTAAGCAGGCGAATCCATTTGTGGTCGAGGTTGGCATTGAGGCTGTAGCCCAAGGCGATGTTTGCGATGGAGGCACCGGGTTCAGAACACTCCTGAATGACCTGAGCCTTGAAAGATTTGCTGTAGGTACGGCGCTGAGGGCGCATGGAAAATCCGCTTGATGGGCCATGGCCTTCGGCGGCGGTGTCGGGAAGGTGTGCTGGCCGGACGGATACTGTTGAACTACGTTGTCTGGGGCAACGGAAGTGTTTCGGCCCGACTCTGGAACGCGATCCGCAGCGACGACTGGGCAATTCCGCACGTTGGCCTGAGCAGCCTCGGGGAAATCGTCGTCTGGGCGCGCCCAGACGAGTTTCCGCCAAGGAACATGCAGACGAGCAAGGGGCTGCGGGCACTCGGCTACAACGTGAGGATCGGTGTTTGATCGAGGCGCCTGTGGCACACGCAGGCTGAGGAGCCAGGCGCTGTCCATTGCCTGATCAGGCCGCCCCCCTGTGCCTTGCCTGAGCAGTTGACCTGCATCAATGGGGCGGGAGAACGCTGCACATTGATTCTTGAAGTTATTCATAGTAGGTCTAATATTACAAAGTATTGTAAGGATTTCCTTGGCCGGAACCGCAAAGCGACGCGATTGGAGAGGGTGAGATGAAAGCGCACCTACAGGTGATTTTCACGCTCGATGAATTGGCTGCGTACTTGAAAGTCGGCAAGCGGACGATTTATCGGCTCGCCGCACACGGGGAAATTCCGGCTTTCAAGGTGGGCGGGACGTGGCGGCTTCGTCAAAGTGAAATCGATCAGTGCATCAATGATCAGACCCGAGCCGGAGCAAAGAAGGAGGTGATGCGCAAGCGTGAACAGCAGAAGTCATCCGAGCAGCCCGTGTCGCCTGGGCGCACTGCCCGTCGCAGCAGGCAAAGGGCTTGAGTAACTCGTTTTCCAATTTTTCTGGAGGTATGACATGGACATCGATTTCAAGAAGTTGGCTCCCTGGAACTGGTTCAAGAACGAGCAGCAAGAGCAGCAGACCGCCTCTTCCCTGCCGGTGCAGCGCAATGACCTGCCAGCGGCGAGCGGGCCAGTCAGCCCGATCCTGCAACTGCATCGGGAAATCGACCGGCTGTTCGATGACGCATTCCGGGGCTTCGGTTTTCCGGCGTTGAACATGCCGCAGTGGCCATCCGATTGGTCGGGCATGCTGAAGCCGGCCCTGGACATCCAGGAAACCGACAAGCAGTACAAGATTACCCTGGAAGTGCCCGGTGTCGAGGAGAAGGACATCCAGATCACTCTCGACAACGACGTGCTGATGGTGCGTGGCGAGAAGCGCCAGGAACAGGAGAAGAAGGAAGGTGGCTTCCACCGTGTGGAGCGCTCCTACGGCAGCTTTCAGCGTGCCTTGAACCTGCCTGACGACGCCAACCAGGATTCGATCAAGGCATCGTTCAAGAACGGGGTGCTCACGGTCACGATCGACAAGCGCGAGGTCAGCGCGCCGAAGCAGGGACGCTCGATCCCGATCAACGGCTGACGTCGCCGGCTCGTTCGTCACAAGAAAAACCCGGCACGAGACGAGGAGTCGCGGCTCGCGATGCCTCGTCGCCTCAACCTTGTCAACCTTCTCAGGAGCATCAGCATGGCCAGAAAACAATGCCAGGTCTGCGGCCAACCCGCCACCGTGCGGGTGGAAGCCAATCTCAACGGTCGTAACAGCACCATGCTGTTGTGCGACGACCATTACCGGCAATTAGTGCGCCAGCAAAAGCGCACCGTTTCGCCGCTGGAAGCCTTGTTCGGCTCGCGCAGCGGCCTGTTCGAGGACTTCCTCGGCAGTGACTTCTTCCGCATCGGCGAAGACGCGACGCCAGTTGCCGCCGATACCGATGACGTGGTCGATGCCTCGTTTGGCGAGCCCGCCACCGCAGGTTCGGGTGCGCCGCGCCGTCGCGGCAGTGGGTTGGCCAGCCGCATCAGCGAACAGTCGGAAGCCTTGTTGCAGGAGGCCGCCAAACACGCTGCCGAATTTGGCCGCTCCGAGGTGGATACCGAACATCTGCTGCTGGCGCTGGCCGACAGCGACGTGGTCAAGACCATCCTGGGTCAGTTCAAGATCAAGGTCGATGACCTCAAGCGGCAGATCGAGTCTGAGGCCAAGCGCGGGGACAAGCCCTTCGAGGGCGAGATCGGCGTGTCGCCGCGCGTGAAGGATGCGCTCAGCCGCGCCTTCGTGGCCTCCAATGAACTCGGCCATTCTTATGTCGGTCCAGAGCATTTCCTGATCGGTCTGGCCGAGGAAGGCGAAGGGCTGGCCGCCAACCTGCTGCGCCGCTACGGCCTGACGCCGCAGGCGCTGCGCCAACAGGTCAGCAAGGTGGTCGGCAAGGGCGCCGAGGATGGCCGCGCTGAGACGCCGACCAACACGCCAGAACTCGACAAGTACTCGCGCGACCTGACCAAGATGGCGCGCGACGGCAAGCTCGACCCGGTGATCGGCCGCGCGCAGGAGATCGAAACCACCATCGAGGTGCTGGCCCGGCGCAAGAAGAACAACCCGGTGCTGATCGGCGAGCCGGGTGTGGGCAAGACCGCCATCGTCGAAGGGCTGGCGCAGCGCATGGTGGCGGGTGAAGTGCCCGAGACCTTGCGCGACAAGCGCCTGGTGGAACTCAACATCAACGCCATGGTGGCCGGCGCCAAATATCGCGGCGAGTTCGAGGAGCGCGTGCAGAAGGTGCTGAAGGAGGTGACCGAGCACCAGGGCGAGCTGATTTTGTTCATCGACGAGGTGCACACCATCGTCGGTGCCGGCCAGGGCGGTGGCGAAGGCGGGCTGGACGTGGCCAACGTGTTCAAACCGATGATGGCGCGCGGTGAACTCAACCTGATCGGCGCCACGACGCTGAACGAGTACCAGAAATACATCGAGAAGGATGCCGCACTGGAGCGGCGCTTCCAGCCGGTGACGGTGCCCGAGCCGACGGTGGCCCAGACCATCATGATTCTGCGCGGCCTGCGCGACACCTTCGAGGCGCACCACAAGGTCAGCATCTCCGAGGACGCGATCATCGCGGCGGCCGAGTTGTCCGACCGCTACATCACGGCGCGCTTCCTGCCGGACAAGGCGATCGACCTGCTCGACCAGGCGGCCGCGCGCGTGAAGCTGTCGGCCACGGCCCGGCCGGTGGCCGTGCAGGAGCTGGAGTCCGAACTGCACCAGCTACGGCGTGAACAGGATTACGTGGCCGCGCGCAAGCAGTACGACCAGGCCGCCGAGCTCGGCAAGCGCATCGAAGCCAAGGAGGCCGAGCTCAAGAAGCTCGTCGAGGACTGGGAGCGGGAGCGGGCCTCCGGCAGTGCCGAGGTCAAGGCGGAACACGTGGCGCAGATCGTCTCGCGCCTGACCGGCATCCCGGTCAACGAGTTGACGGTGGAAGAGCGCGAAAAGCTGCTGCACTTGGAACAACGGCTGCACGAGCGCCTGGTGGGACAAGACGAGGCGGTCCGTGCCGTGGCCGATGCCGTGCGGCTATCCCGCGCCGGCCTGCGCGAAGGCAGTAAACCGGTGGCTACCTTCCTGTTTCTGGGCCCGACCGGGGTGGGCAAGACCGAGCTCGCCAAGGCATTGGCCGAATCGATCTACGGCGATGAGCACGCCCTGTTGCGCATCGACATGTCGGAATATGGCGAACGCCATACCGTGGCGCGGCTGGTGGGCGCGCCTCCGGGCTATGTCGGTTACGACGAAGGCGGTCAGCTCACCGAGAAGGTGCGGCGCAAGCCCTACAGCGTGCTGCTGCTCGACGAGATCGAGAAGGCACACCCTGACGTCTACAACATCCTGCTGCAAGTGTTCGACGACGGTCGCCTCACCGACGGCAAGGGCCGGGTGGTGGATTTCACCAACACCATCATCATCGCCACGTCCAACCTGGGTTCGGACATCATCCAGCGACGGCTGAAGGCGCGTGGGGCGGCCGACGAGGAGTACGAAAAGACCAAGGCCGAGGTCATGGACGTGCTGCGCGGCCACTTCCGGCCCGAGTTCCTCAACCGCATCGACGAGATCATCGTCTTCCATGCGCTGGGCAAGGAGGAGATCCGCCACATCGTCGGCCTGCAGCTCGATCGCGTGGCGCGCAGCGCCGCCAGCCAGGGCGTGACGCTCACTTTCGATCAGACGCTGATCGACCATTTCGCGGAAGAAGGCTACAAGCCCGAGTTCGGTGCGCGTGAACTCAAGCGCCTGATCCGCAGCGAGCTGGAAACTGCGCTGGCGCGCGAGATGCTCGGTGGCGGCATCGGCAAGGGCGATCACGCCAGCGCACGCTGGGACGACAAGGCCGAACGCGTGGTGTTCGAACGCAAAGAGCCACCGCAGACCCCGGCCGAGCCGGAGCAGCCGGATGTCGCGAAGGCGACCGAGACGCCGCACGGCGACGCTGGCAAAGACTCGAGCAAGAAGAAGTCGGCGAGCGACGCATCTTGATGGCGGGCGAGGCTGCCGTGTCCGACCCCATCGGCCTGGCATGGGCAGCCTCCCTGGCATCGATCGCGGTGGCGGTTGTGGCCGCGGGTCACGCGGTCGTCTACAAGCGTGATCCGCGGTCGGCCACGCCGTGGGGGCTGCTCATCAGCGGCGGCACTGCCCTCCCGCTCGCTGGCCATCCGTTTGCGTGACGGTGCGGCCCGTCTGTTCACCTGATCCTCTGGCAACTCGACTTTCGAGGAACACGGTCCATGGAAAAAAAGAATCAATGGAATACCGGCTACTGGATCGTTGCCCTCCTGCTGTTGCTGAGTTTGCAGAGCTACTGGCAGACGGCGAAAACCGTCGAGCCGGTGCCCTACAGCGAGTTCGAGAAGGCGCTGGACGAGGGGCGCGTGGCCGAAGTGCTGGTGTCGGATCGTACGGTGACCGGGCGCCTGAAGTCGCCGGACAGCCGGGGCAAGACGACGATCGTGGCAACGAGGGTCGAACCCGATCTTGCCGATCGCCTGTCGAAGTACGACGTACCCTATGCCTGCGTGTTGGAGAGCACCTGGCTGAGCGATGTGCTGTCGTGGATCCTGCCAGCGGTATCCTTCTTTGGCGTCTGGTTCTTCCTGTTCCGCCGCTTCGCCGAGAAGCAGGGCATGGGCGGGTTTCTCAACATCGGTAAGAGCCGCGCCAAGGTGTTCGTGGAAAAGAACACCGGTGTGACGTTCGCCGATGTGGCGGGGGGGATGAGGCCAAGGCGGAGCTGGTCGCGATCGTCGATTTCCTGAAGAATCCGCAGGACTATGGCCGTCTCGGGGCGCGCATTCCCAAGGGCGTGTTGCTGGTCGGCCCACCGGGCACCGGCAAGACATTGCTGGCCAAGGCTGTTGCCGGGTGGCCGAATCGACCCAGGCGCGCATCGATCAGGCTATCCGCGACATCGTGATGGGCGTGTTCGAGCGCGCCTACCGGATTCTCGACATCAACCGCGCGGTGCTGGAGCGCTGTGCGCGCGAGCTGCTGGCGCGGGAAACGCTCGACGAAAGCGATATCCGTCAATTGACTCAAGGACTTGTTCGGAACTGAAAACAGTAGTAGGTGCCATTCAGAGTAAACCGACGGCTCTGTTCAGTGCGTCATCCAATTCGTCGGCATTGTTCAAGGAGAACCGATATGTCTGCATTGACTCCGTGGGACCCCTTCCGGGAACTGGATGAATTGCAAAACCGCCTGGCGACGATGTTCGGACGAATACCCCAGCGACAGGGCGCCCGTACCGGCAACGAAGCCAAGACCACGGCGGACTGGGCTCTAATGGCGGACATCAGCGAGGATGAGAACGCATTCCTCCTCAAGCTGGATCTGCCGGAGGTCCCCAGGGATGCCGTGCGCGTCAGCGCGGAAAACGGTGTGCTCACCATCAGCGGCGAGCGCAAACTGGAAAAAGAGGAGCAGGGCAAGAAGTTCCACCGCATAGAACGTGCCTATGGCCGCTTTGTGCGCAGCTTTGTCTTGCCTGACAACGTTGATCCGACCAAGGTGACGACTTCCATGAAAGACGGCGTGCTGGAAGTGCGGCTTGTCAAGGCCGAGCAAGCCAAACCGAAACAGATTGAAATCTCAGTCAACTAACTTCAATCAAGAGCCCAAGATCATGAATATCAAACAGCCACAATACACCTTCTCCGCACTTGCCCTGGCGGTCGTCGTCGGACTGAGCGGACCGGCTCTGGCCCAATCGGCGGCAGGTTCTAGCCCAGGTGCTGCAGCACCCTCTGCCGCATCCAAGGCGGCACAGCCACAGGTAGATGACAAGGCCGCCCGGGAAGCCGATAAAAAGCGTGCCGAGCTCACTCAAGACGCCATCACGGCGCTCACCAAGACCCAGGAGGCTTTGACCCTCCTTGATGCAAACAAGACCAAGGAGGCGCTTGCTGCGCTGGAACTGGCCAGCGGAAAGCTGGAACTGGTATTGGCACGCGACGCCAAACTTGCTTTGGCGCCGGTCGATGTACGCGTCATCACCCACGATATCCACGCCAACGTGGAATCGGTAAAGAAAGCGGTCAAGTTGTCTCGGGAGTTGTTGGGTGATGGCGAGGTGCAAAAGGCCCGGCCCATCGTTGCCAATCTGGCCAGCGAAATCGTAATCCAAACCGACAACCTTCCGATGGCAACGTACCCGGCAGCGATCAAGTCGGCCGCACGGCTCATCGACAGCGGCAAGATCGACAACGCCAAAGCGGAACTCGCCCGAGCACTGAACACGCTGGTGGTGACCTCGGTCGCCTTTCCTCTGCCCGTGCTACGGGCCGAAGCCGCGATGGCAAAAGCTGAAAAGCTGGCCGAGACCGACAGGCGCGATGCCAAGCAGAACGAGGAGCTCAGCACCTTGCTGTCGTCCGTGCGCACGGAGATCGAGATGGCGCAGATCCTGGGTTATGGCAAGAAGGCGGACTTCAAACCCATCTTCGATCAGGTGAAGTCCATTGAGCAAAAGTCGGCTGGTGGCAAAAGCGGCAAGGGATGGTTCGACGAGTTGAAGACGCGCATCCAAAAGCTGTTTTGAGGTGATGAAGGGGCTGACTGCTCTGTCGGTCAGTCTCGCGATGTTCGCATTCAGCCCCAATAGATTCGCCTATTTTCACTATCTCATACGAGGCATATCACCATGAATGAGCAAACACCGAATCCCAATGCGACGAACGAAGGAAAAAACGAACAGGCCGCGGTAAGCAGCCTTCCTGTCAGTCCAGAGTCCAAGCCTGAAGTCGTCACGGAGGTACAGCCTGAGGTTCAGAAAGAAACGGACTCGCAGGCGGCAGACAAACGTAAACAAGTCCTCGATGAGGCAGTCTCGGCCTTGTCGCTGACCAAATCAGCGCTGGCCGCACTTGACGGCAAGGACACTGCACGCGCATTGGCAACGCTGGCCGAAGTGACGGGAAAGCTGGAGCTGATCGTCGCGCGCGAACCCATGCTCGCCCTGGCCGGCGTTGATGTGCGCACCATCGTGCACGACTTGTTCGCCAACACGGAAACCATTGAGGCGATGACCGACGAGGCGCTGGATGCCCTCAAACATGGCGAGGTGCAACAGGCTCGCCACGTGCTGGCTTTGCTGGCCAGTGAAATCGTGATCACGGTCACCAGCATCCCTTTGGCGTCCTATCCCGCAGCCGTGAAGGCAGTCGTGCCGCTGATCGATCAGGGCAAGATCGAAGAAGCCAAAGCCGCGCTGCAGTCAGCGCTCAGCACGCTGGTCGAGGAGCGCAGCGTGCTTCCGCTGCCCGTCCTGCGTGCGAAGCTGCTCCTGAAGCGCGCCGAGCCCCTGGTAGAAGATGGTCAGCGCAGCGAAGCATCCAATGAGCGCCTGGAGACATTGTTGAACGAAGCCCGGCAGCAGTTGGAAATGGCAGAACTGCTGGGCTATGGAAAAAGGAAGGACTTTGAGCCCCTGTACGCTGAACTCAAGAAAATCAAGGAAAAGACGGGAGGGGGAGGCTGCGGAAAAGGCTGGCTCGATGAAGTCAAGGCAAAACTGTCCAGGTTGTTCTGAAACCGCTGGAGAGGGGGCGCATAGCGCCCCCTCTCTTGTCCCATGAGTGTTTGATTTTTTATTTTGTATAGATCTTTAGGAGATATTGCATGAAAACAGACACCATCGCCAATTCCAATGCGGATGACCCCACCAAAGCACTGTGTTCGCTGAGCCAAAATTGGTGGCTTTTTGTGCTGCGCGGTGTCTTGGCATTGATTTTTGCAGCCCTCGCGTTCTGGATGCCACAATCGGCTCTGTTGGCCATGACCATCATGTTCGGCGCATTTTCCTTGGTCAATGGCGCGTTCAACTTGTTTGCAGCGGTGCGCCATATCCAGAAAAAAGAGCGCTGGGGCTGGCTGCTGTTCAGCGGCATTGTCGGCATACTTACGGGCGTCGTCGTCCTGGTTGCTCCTTGGGTCGCCACGATAGTCTTGGCTTCTTTTTTATGGGCTAGCGTGGGCTTCTGGGCGATTTTCACCGGTGTGCTGGAGATATCCGCCGCCGTTCGGCTGCGTCGGGAAATCAAGGGTGAAATCTGGCTTGCCCTCAGTGGACTGCTCTCGATTATCCTTGGTGCTATCGTCTTGTGGATATTTTTTACCCGTCCGGTCGAGTCATTCGTGGCCGCAGGCTGGCTGTTGGGTTTCCATGCGGCAGTCTATGGCGTCACGCTTTTGTTCTTGAGTTGGAGTCTTCGCAAAACGCGCCTGGGGTAAGAGCGTGCCAAACCAAAATCTATGGATATGAGCATCCTCGATTCATGCCTCCATAGAAATGACATCGAAGGAGTCATACATGCAGATACAATATAGCTATCGAGCTATCGACAAAGAGTTTCATGAACCTTGGCAGAGAGCTTTGGGAAATGTGATCGAGCACGCCCTCAAGCCATTGCTCGACAAACACACTAAAGATTCAGCGCGACTTCAAATCGTCCTTGATCGCGACAAGATCAAGCGGCAATTTCTGGCCAGTGGCTATATGCACCTGCCCGGCAAAAAGATTGTCAGCGTTACTGCATCACATGACGAGCTGACGCCCCTCGCGCAGATGCTCGCACAGTCGTTGTTCCGTCAGGCCAAGAAGCATTTTGACCGACTGCATGCTCAGGATCAAATCAAGCGCAAAGCACGACGCGAGCGCTTGCGCGAGCTCAAGGTGCGGATTGCCGCAAAACCCGCATCAGCCGCCCATGAGGCCGAGGTGACCCGAATGCCTCTACTGTCGAAACTTGAGGCTGTCGCAAGGCGTGAGCTGGCTTATCTGCGGGCCGTCGGCGATTTACCGCGCGATTATCCGACGCTGCGCGACGTGGTGGATGAAGCGATTGTCCGAGCTAAGGTGGAATGGCAATCCGTGCCGGGGGAAAAAGAGGCTTACACCGGTCTTTTGAAGCATCTGTTCGCCGTCCTGGATAACGAAGTGGCAAGCAGCCGGCAATTTGGCGAATTCGTTTCTCTGGACGCGCCGGTCGAACCGGATGCCCAAGACGTGGCCGAGGCCATGGTGGAAGAGGAAATCTTCGAATTTTATCAGCACGATGACACACTCAAGCTGGCCGATATTTTCGCTGGCAGTCAGCATCCCGATGTCGCAACGATCGCGGAACAGGAGGAGCTGATTGATCGGTCGAGCGAGTTCGCTTTTGCATTTGACCTGCTGAAGGACATGCCGCGTTTGTGGCGGCGCATTTTTCTGCTTATCCGTGTGGACGGGCTGAATGCCAGCAGCGTCTCTGAAATCCTGCTGATTCCTAGTAAGGAAGATGCTGTCCGAAGGTGGCTCATGCAGGCCGAAGCATTCATCGCTGCTCATCTGGAAGAGGCCGGAGTAAGCAAAAACGGGAACGATTGGCTCCAAGGCGTTGATTGGTCGGCATTGTCTGTGACCCGAAGCGAGGCAGCCTCACTGTGGTCCAAGGAGGCGAACCATGAAGAATGATCTTCACCTCGTCTGCCCGCATTGCCAGTCCATCAACCGCGTACCGACTGCGAAGCTATCGGAACATCCCAACTGTGGCCGCTGCCAGCAGCCCTTGTTCACGGGCGAGCCCATCGAGTTGACCACGGCGACGTTCTCGCGCCACGTGGAGCGCAGCGATCTGCCGCTGCTGGTCGATTTCTGGGCGCCATGGTGCGGGCCGTGCAAGATGATGGCGCCACAGTTCCAGCAAGCGGCGCACCAGCTCGAACCGAGGATCCGGCTGGCGAAGGTGAATACCGAGGCTGAGCCCCACCTGGCCGCGCAGTTCGGTATCCGCAGCATCCCGACGCTCGCCCTGTTCCAGGGTGGGCGGGAGATCGCCCGTCAGGCCGGCGTGATGGGCGCGCAGGACATCGTGCGCTGGACGTCGACGCAAGTGGGACGCTGACCGATGCAGGGCTTGCTCGGCACTACACTAATCCTGCTGGCGGCTTGCAGCCTGGCGGCGATGGCGACGGCGGCGTTCAGAGTGCCCGCCTTGCTGGGGTATCTCTCTGTCGGCGTTGTACTGGGCCCCTCAGTCATCGGCGTGATCGCGCCGGGGGAGACGCTGAGCTTTCTGTCCGAGCTGGGCGTGGCGCTGCTGTTGTTCATGGTCGGACTGGAATTCTCCCTCGGAGACTTCTGGCTCGCCCGCAGGACGGTGCTGATGGCGGGCGCTCTGCAGATGATCGCCGTGGCCCCGCCGCTGATCCTGCTATTGATGTGGCTGGGGCAGCCCGGCCAGAGCGCCGCGCTGCTCGGCACTGCGGCGGCCATGTCGTCCACGGCGCTGGTCAGCCGACAACTGGCCGACCAAGGCGAGCTCACCACCCGCCACGGACGCAGTGCCATCGCCGTGCTGGTCTTTCAGGACCTGGCCAGCGTGCCCCTGCTGGCCTTGCTGGCGATCTGGGCGCGCGGCGAGTCGCCGAAGATCGAGCATGTGCTGCTCGAAGTATTCGGTGTGCTGCTGCTGTTCGCGGCAGCGGCCCTCGTCTCGCGCCGTCTGTTGCATGGCCTGCTGGGCTGGGTGGCGCGGCGGGGCCACGAGGAATCGTTCGTGCTCGTCTCCTTGTGCGTGGTGGTGGCTGCCGCCGCCGCTGCGCACGCGGTCGGCGTATCCGCCGCCCTGGGGGCCTTCCTCGCCGGGATGGTGCTGGGCGAGAGCGACTTCCGGCACCACATGGAAAGCCACCTCAGGCCGTTTCGCGATGTGTTGTCGGGCGTGTTCTTCGTGACCATCGGCCTGCAACTGGACGCAGCACAGATTCTTTCGGCACCGCTGGCGGTGCTGGCGTGGCTGGTGGTGCTGGTACTGGTCAAGATCCTGCTCAATACGCTGGCCTTGCGGGCGACGCGCCTGTCCGCCCTCGATGCCTGGCGCACGGGCATAGCGTTGGGGCACGGCGGCGAGTTCGCCCTGCTGTTGTTGGGCACGGTCTTGCAGCAGCATCTGATCCCCGCGACCGTCGTCCAACCCATGCTGGTCGCGCTGGTGCTCAGCATGGCCCTGGCACCGCTACTGATCCGCCATCACGATGTACTTGCCCGGTTCTTGAGCCGCACCGGCGGCGTCATTCAGCCACCCCAGGCTGAAGAAGTCGAGATCGCCGCGCAGACGACGCGATATCGAGACCATGTCATCATTTGCGGCGCGGGCGAGCTTGGCCTGACAGTCAGCGAGATTCTTCGCCACGCCGGCGTGGCGCATCTGCTGCTGGAGGCGGACGCGCAGAAGGTAGAGGCCGCGCGTGCCGCCGGCGCGCCGGTGTTCCATGGCGATGCCAGTCGGCCCGATACCTTGCTGGCTGCCGGCTTGACGCATGCGCACTTGGTGGTGCTAACGTTCGCCCATGCCCAGCAAGCGTTGCGCATCGCCCAGGCGATTGCCGAGCGCCGTCCGGCGCTAACCTTGTGGGTGTCATGCAGAAGTACGACCGCGGCCGATGCATTTCGCGCCATGCCTAACGTGCGCGTGTATCAGCAATCCTTTGCCGCAGCTATTGGGCTGGCGGAACAGGTGATGTCGACGCTTGGCATGTCGACCGAGCTGATTGAAGGACACATCAGCGCAATGCGCCGCCGTCTCGACAGCAGCCGTTTACCAGGGAGTTCATCGTCATGAAATCAACACGCCTTAACCCATTTCAGGTCTTGCGTGACCAATTGGCCATCATGAGTTTTTACGAGCGCTTCGAGCAGGTCGTCGCGCTCGTGCTGTCGGCGGTGATCGCCGTCATCATCATGGTGTCGCTGTTCCAGCTCATCTCCATCGTCTTCACGCTGCTGGTTCTCGATGCCTTCAATCCCCTGGACCACAAGGTATTCCAGAGCGTGTTCGGCATGATCATGACGCTCTTGATCGCGATGGAGTTCAAGCATTCCATCGTGCGCGTGGCGCTGCGTCGGGACAGCATCATCCAGGTTAAGACGGTGGTCCTGATCGCGGTGATCGCACTCTCCCGCAAGTTCGTGATCCTCGACTCCGACGCGAGCCCCGCAAAGATAGCCGCGCTGGCAGGCGCCACGCTGGCTCTGGGTGCGACCTACTGGCTGCTGCGCAAGCGCGGCGACCGCGCCGCCGAGACCTCTGAGCATGACCCGTCATCATCCGAGTGATCCGCGCACTGCGCTCTTGCAACACCGCTGGCTCAACCGCCTGCAGACCGGGCTGTTGGTCCTGACCCTGGTCGGGATCGCAGCCGCAGCAGGGAGACTGCCATTTGGGGAAGGCTGCCTGTGGCTCGCGCTGTTTGCCGTTGCAGGTGCGTTGCTGCTGGAACCGGTAGCCGCGTCGGCGCTGAGCTTGCGCCTGTACCGCGTACGGGCCTTGCACCCGCAACAAGCCCACGAGATGTGGGCCCTGTTGCGCGAGCTGCCCGCCCGTGCCGGTTTGCCCGCCACGCCGGTGCCGCACTATGTGCCCAGTGCCGTCGTCAACGCCTTCGCCACCGGATCGAAGCAGGAGGCATCGATCGCCCTCACCGATGGCCTGCTGCGCAGCCTGAGCCCACGCGAGCTGGCGGGTGTGCTCGTGCACGAGGTCGCGCACATCGCTAATGAGGATCTGCGTGTCATGGGGCTGGCGGATTCCGACAGTCGCCTCACGAGCCTACTGGCCCTTATGGGACAGATCGCGATCCAGCTCAGCCTGCCCGCGCAGCTGGTTGGCGCGGCGGAGGTCTATTGGCCTGGTCTATTGTTATTGGCCGCATCGCCCCAGCTGGCCCTGCTCGCACAGCTCGGCTTGTCTCGCGTGCGTGAGTTCGACGCTGACCGCCTTGCGGCGGAACTGACTGGCGACCCGCAGGGGCTGGCGTCCGCGCTGGCGAAAATCGAGCGGGTCAGCCGCTCCTGGCGTGCCTGGCTATGGCCGGGATGGGGCAATCCCGAGCCCTCCTGCTTGCGCACGCGTCCGGCAACGCAAGAGCGCATCGCACGCCTGCTGACGTTGGCGCCTGGGCCAGCATCAGCGTTGCCACTCCGCGCGCCCCATTTTTTGCCGGAATCCGCTTTGGCGACGCGCCCACCGCGCTGGCGCCCGAGCGGGCTGTGGCGCTGATTGCCCATCAACAGGAGACGTCTCATGGCCTATCTCGACCCGTACCAACGCCCCGCGCCGGACCGCTTCGTCCGGCGCGGGCTCTTCATCACCGCCTGCATTGCCGCGCTCATGCTGCTGTGGCAGTTTCTGCCCGCCATCGAGGCATGGTTCAGTCCGCGCGAGGCAGCAGAACGCACCGTGATGGCGCGTGGCGATCTGGCGGCGGACGAGAAAACCACCATCGAACTGTTCGAAAAATCGCGCGCCTCGGTGGTCTACATCACCACCGCGCAATTAGTACGCGATGTCTGGACGCGCAACGTGTTCTCCGTGCCGCGCGGCACTGGCTCGGGCTTCATCTGGGACGACGCCGGCCACGTCGTCACCAACTTCCACGTCATCCAGGGCGCGTCCGAAGCCACCGTCAAACTGGCCGACGGCCGCGACTACCAGGCCGCGCTGGTGGGGACGAGCCCCGCGCACGACATCGCCGTGCTCAAGATCGGCGTCGGTTTCAAGCGCCCGCCGGCCGTGCCGGTCGGCACCAGTGCCGACCTCAAGGTGGGTCAGAAGGTGTTCGCTATCGGCAACCCCTTCGGCCTGGACTGGACGCTCACCACTGGTATCGTCTCCGCGCTCGACCGCTCGTTGCCGGGAGAAGCGGGCGGCCCGGCCATCGATCACCTGATCCAGACCGACGCCGCCATCAACCCCGGCAATTCCGGTGGCCCGCTGCTCGATTCGGCTGGGCGGCTGATCGGCATCAATACCGCCATCTACAGTCCGTCTGGCGCCTCGGCCGGCATAGGCTTTGCGGTGCCGGTCGATACCGTCATGCGCGTGGTGCCGCAACTCATAAAGACCGGCAAGTACATCCGTCCGGCGCTGGGCATCGAGGTGGATGAGCAGCTCAACGCGCGTCTGCAGGCGCTGACCGGCAGTAAGGGCGTATTCGTATTGCGCGTGACGCCGGGCTCGGCGGCGCACAGGGCCGGGCTCGTCGGCGTCGAGGTCACCGCAGGCGGCATCGTGCCCGGCGATCGCGTTATCAGCATCGACGGTATCGCCGTCGACGACGTCACCACATTACAGGCCCGGCTAGACGACAAGAACGTTGGAGATGTTGTGGTCTTGTTAGTGGTGCGGGCCGGCAAGACTCGCGAGATGCTTGTGGAACTACAACCGGGAGTTTGATGGAAAGTGGGTCATGGATCTGCACAGCGAAGCAGCCAAGCGACTTCAGCCTTGCGCCGAACTACGAGCCCTAGCTAGGGATGGTCTGAAGTAGCCCTGTATTTCCGGCTGACTTCAGCCACTGCTGATTTTGAAAGCGGTGAACCGATCAAAAACGATCGGATCACCCGCTCATTTCGGTGCTTTCAGCCGTCGCGAGCACCTTGCGACGGCCATTTTCCGCATTACAGGCGCACCTCTCCTGCGCTTGCCAGCAAATGTCGGCGGGCCATCCATAGGTTCGACAGGGCAAACAGCGTCACCAGTTGTGCAGTGTTCCTCACCAGCCCTCGGAAACGTACCTTGGTGTAGCCGAACTGCCGCTTGATCACGCGAAACGGGGGCTCTACCTTCGCTCGCACTTGCGCCTTGGCCTTCTCGATCTGGCGCTTCGGGATCTACAGCGCGCAGCGAGTATCGAGCAACGTGTAGGTGCTGCGGCGTGCTGCGACCTGCCAGATCACTTCTCGGTCGGCATGCTCGGAGCGCTTTTCGACGCCGGTGTAGCCGGTATCGGCGCAGACGACGTTCTCGTCGCCGTGCAGCAGCTTGTCGACCTGGGTGACATCCGCCACGGTGGCTGCCGTGCCCACCACGCTGTGTACCAGCCCCGATTCATCATCAACGCCGATGTGCGCCTTCATGCCAAAGTAATACTGGTTCCCCTTCTTGGTCTGGTGCATTTTCGGGTCGCGCTTGCCGTCCTGGTTCTTGGATGAACTGGGCGCGTGGATCAGCGTGGCATCGACGATAGTGCCCAGGCGCAGCGACAGACCGCGATCCCCCAGGTAGCCATTGATCACGCAGAGGATGCCGGCTCCCAGCTCATGTTTCTCCAGCAGACG
>ENA-UOZF01000288-UOZF01000288.1-food-metagenome-genome-assembly--contig:-NODE-288-length-17279-cov-4.294183_pt1 | contig 17279 bp, 15 predicted proteins | sample MGYA00249869_ERZ772725 | MGnify/ENA primary metagenome ERZ772725 (study PRJEB29005, sample SAMN08379455) | food metagenome | isolation source: cheese spiked with Escherichia coli O103 | study: EMG produced... | reverse complement strand
CGCCGCTAGCCACACCGTGGCATCTCTGGCGGCAAGAGCCGGCATGGGCCCCAGGACGTTTTTGCGCCGTTTCGAAGACGCCACCGGCAAAACCCCTGCCCGCTGGCTGCTTGACGAGTGCCTGCAGCGCGCCACGCAGCATTTAACCCACAGCCGGCTGAGCGTTGAACAGATTGCCGAGCTTTGCGGTTTTTCTAACGCCAGCACCCTGCGCCACCACTTTCGCCAGCAGTTTGATCTTAGCCCGTTGCAGTATCGAAAAAGGGAGCAAACTGACCGGACAGACTAGTGCCAACGCGTTGATGTAGACCAAAAGCTTTAAACCGCTTATTAATTCCACCATTAGGCTGAATGTCGCCGCAGATGTGGTGTTCCTTTACAGCGCTTAAATTAGCCTACGGAAAGGGTCGTTGTAATAGAAATAAACCGCCCGGGTGAACTGACCCCATAATATTGGGCGGTTTTTATGAATAGCCAGATGGTAATTATTTAATCGCATCCGGGTCTTCAGGATCTACCGGATCGTTTACGTCCGGACTTTCAGGTAAATCTTCGTCAGGTAAAGGGTCTGTACCCGGGAGCGGTTCAGTAATATCAGGACGTTCTACCATAATGCCTCCTTAAACAACTTATGTAAGAATTATTTACTTTTGTTCGGTTTCTGGCTGCCTTTATCATCTTTAGGCATTTTTTGAGGCTGTTTAGGCTGATCTTTCTCTGAATTTACAGTTGAAGATTTCATGGGCAACTCCATTAGGATATGCAGCGTTGTGCTACTCGTTAACTATAGAGCATAATTATTTTTAATTGCGGCCTTACTCAATAAATTATTGTTCAACACCGTAATTTTTAATATCAGCATTGATATCGTTAAAGATTATTTATAAAGTATTTTTTTACCGCTTATGCTTGTTAATTATTAATTTACAGCTGTTCGGTGTGGTTTCGCCAACGCCACAACCTGCGCCAGCAGTATGCGCTTAGCCCATCGCAGTAGCTAAAAAGTGTGCAGCCTGACGGAAATTCGGCTTTTTCGCCTGTAAAATAGTCACTTCCGGCAATTTGTTAAGCATTTGTTTAGATTGCGCAGGTTAAGATATATTCAACAACCGTAAACCTGTTGAATGAGGACAACTTAGCGCATAGCAAAACTAATGGAGGTTAATCATGCTGGGAAATATGCATGTATTTATGGCGGTTCTGGGAACCATCGTGTTCTTTGGATTTCTTGCCGCGTATTTAAGCCACAAATGGGATGACTGATGAACGACGATAATCCTCACCCGTAAACGCCCCCTGCTGCCGATGCTCCAGGGGGCGTTCCTTTTTTGGCTAGCGTCGTTATTTCTCTACGAAACTCATATCCGTCGTTTTCCTGTAGACCCTGACTCAAGACGATCTTTCCATCAGCGCTGGGTACTAACTTAATTGTTATCATTACGGTATATATGAATCCTATTTTATTTCTGGCCCATCCCACTCAAGTTTATGCCGCATTTCTTCCGGAACAAGAGAGAAGAGCATTGAAAGTCGTTGCAACTGCTCGTTATAAAGTACGCTCTTTTTCACATCACACATTTCATAGTAGTTCTTCGCCCCCCAATTTAAAAAATCAATGTCCATATCATTAAAATACTCATTCTTAAGTAAAAAAGAAAACTTATGAATAAGCTGGGCCTCATAATATATTGATTTATCTAAACATTTTAATAACCCACTCTTGGTTGCAACACGATTTATTTGTTGTATAGAACTCTGGTAAATCTCAAGGTATACGTCTTTTTTTTCCATACTTCCTATGCCTTCATACTTGAATTACACTCTAATTGCTTCACCCCTGAGAGCCTAAACAATCTTTAGCATTAAACACTTAAAACGTCTAACAGCAAGGGCCATTCCATTCAAGCAACCCTTTCATTTCTTCGGGAACCATAGCAAATAACAAAGAAATCCTTTTCACCTGAGAAGGATAAAGAATACTCTTATTTTTGTCACAGTTTTCATAATACCATCTAGCCCGGGAATTTAAAAAACTTATATCATTTTTAGTAAAACTTTTATACTTGAGCAATAAGTGAAATTGGCAAACAAGTTCTGACTCATAATAGGTAGACCTGTCTTTAAGCCTGGCTAGAGGGTTATGCGTTGCTATATTCCTTATATGAGGCAACGACCAAAAAAGCATATCTAAATAGACTTCACTTTTATCCATTTTGCTCTCCACCTCTCCATGGCCTCCTCGGAGGCCATGGAGAAAAAATTATTTTCTCATCGGAATCCGGAACTTACTACCTGAATAATTAGCATCATAATTCCAGCGACCATTTTTTATCAGACCTTCTATATATTTTGTACTCCCTGTCTCATTATATAGCTCAATTGCCGCTACCATGCGATGGTTTCCCTCTGACACATAATATATCCCTTTTGAATCTCTAAACCCAGCAACGATAAATTCGTCTTTATCAAATTTAAATGTCCCATCTTTCATCAATTTTTTGTAATAATCAACCTTTGCTGGTTGCCCTAAACCAACTTGTGTACTTTTTATGTACGCGGGAACACCTTTTTGTGACAGAATGCCGACTTCAGTAAGATATTTCCCGATCGCGGGGGCTACAACCTTACCAACGCCCCAACCTGCGGCCCACATCGCAGCATCAGCCAGAGCATCCTTACCCCATAACTTTAATCCGCAACCCGTGCCAGCAGTCCATCCGCAGGTATCGAATCGGTCATATGCATTTTCCCCCATCTGCTGATACTGTCCGGCGATGTCAAATCCAATCTGGATCCCCAGCTCTCTGTAACCACTTGCGCCAGCTATTCCGGCCAGCATTTCATTAATACAGTCACCATTACCAGCAGCCCTGCAGCTTTCAAACTGTTTCTCATTTTTGGCTGACAATTGTGCCATTTCCTTGCGCACGCCAGCTTCACAACCGCCGCTCCCTTTACAGTCAGCCAGTTTTTTCGCCATCCTTGCAGGCTCATCGTGCATCAAAAAATTATATCGCAGGACGCTTTCTGCGGCATTAGCCCCACTATTGGCGCCGCCGGATGAGTTTGTTACAGCAGCCCCTGTGATTGCTCCAATAATCCTACCGGCAGACTGAATCTGATTATTCCGCGTAGCGGGTTCAACGAATATTTCACCGAGGGTAATTGCTGCCAGCTCCGCCGCTAACGCTCCGGCAGCGGCCCCTTTCCCGTCACCACGACCAATTTCAGCGCTGATACCCGCGACCACCGCATGGCTCAGCGATTTACCCGGCACGCCCAGTATCTCGCCGTTATCGCCAATCAGCCCGGCCCCTTCGGCATTAATCTGGTTGCCAATATTCGCCAGCAGGGCATTAGTCAGGTTATCCTTAAAACTGCCGCCATTGATGGCTGTGTTCAGGCTTGAGCTGATAACCGACTGGCCGGCCACGCGCTGGACGATTTTTCCCCATCCCTCGTTTTTGACCAGCGCCGGTAACTGGGCCTTGTCGGGCGGAACATCAATATTCATGACCTTATCAAAGCCCGCCAGCGCGCCCCCGATAACCATAGAGGTGGCCAGCGATTTGACCGAACTGCTGCTTCCCAGCGCCGACAGCGTTTTTGACAGATTTCCCTGATTTTCCACCAGTGCCACGGCGGCCTGTGCAGCCAGCGAAGACATCCCGACTGTAACCGCGCCGGTCGTTACTGCGCCACCACCCACGGTGGAAGTTACTGAAGATGCAACTGTCGCCGCCAGTGAACTGCCTGCGGTGGCCGCAGCTGCTGCGATAGCGATTACTGCCGCCACTGCCGGATTCAGGCTCTGACTTTTATAATTCCAGCTGTCGTAAGCATCTTTAACCGTATTCCACTGAACATCGCTGCGTGAATTCAGTCCCTTCAGCCACTCTGTACCGGGTAACGCCGCCAGAGCAGTAATCGCGCCCTGCAAAGCCTGACCATTTTTCGCTTTGATATCGGCACTGATGCCGCTGGCCGCGTTGACCGTCAATTTTCCGCCAGCATGAATAGACGGAAGCACCCATTTACCTTCGCTGTAGCCTTTATTTGCCTGCCTGATATAGAAGCCTTTCGAGGTGCTGACAGTCTGCTCGAAAGTGGTGTTTTTCACGGCCAGGAAATTAACTTTGCCGTTGGTACTGGTCAGCGTGGCGTTCTTTTTTGCCTCGATTTTACTGGCTTCATAGGTACTGTCATCGCGACTCAGCAGGCTGAGATTGCCTCCCGCAATAAACTCCGTCACCCGGTTGGTGGTGGTATGTTTCGTTTGTTTGACGGTGGTTTTTTTACCCCACCACTTTCTCTTCGTAGTTTGACGTTCGTAATGACTGAACTCTTCCATCGCCTGGGCATAGAGCCAGCCACCTTTTGCTGCAACATCCATCGCCCCCTTTGCCAGTAAACGCGATGCCTGAAAAAGAATGCTGCCACCCGAGATAACCGTCAGTGCTCCACCTGAATTCAGCGTGACGCCTGTCTGGCTAACGCTTTCCGTCCAGCTGTTCCCGGACTCACGGTATACCGTCCCCCGGGCGGACTGAAACTGCATATTCCCGCCGGATGTCAGCGTGATGTTACCGTCAGAGGTCAGCGTACTGCCGTCAGCCTGGATACCCCCGTTTGCCGCCAGAGTCAGGCTTTTCGCACCGTGCAGGCGGGTCAGTACGTTGAGTTCATCCCTGTTATTGTCATTACTGCTGTCCGTTACGCCATATCCGTATGCACCCAGCCAGAGAAGTTTCCCTGCCTGCAGCGTCGCGGTTTTCCCGGCGACAATATGAGCGCCCTGCACGCCGATATCTGCCGCTGAGCTGATGAGCAGATTACTTCCTGCTTTCAGGTTGCTGCGTAATTCAGGTATCCGGCTGTCCGGAAAAAACTCACTGTAGAGGTCACTCAGGCTCCGCATGTTCAGGTCAGTATTGGCAGCCGATGAGAGGCTGATATTCCCGCCGGCTTCGAGCCCTGCACCATACAGAGACAGACGCCGGCCGCTCAGGGTGATATCACCCGAAGCACGCAGCGGCTCTCCGGGCAACATCCGGTTAAACAGTTCCTGCTTGCGGGCGTAGGTCAGGACTGTGCCAGGTCGCCCGTGCCACAGCATGGCGTCATTTTTATCAAACGTGATATCCCCGTTCGCAACCAGAGAAATATTCTGGCTCAGAACAGGAAAACGTGTGTTCCTGAGCAGAATATTGCCACCTGCGGTGAGTGATAAATCACGTGAAGCCTCCAGGCTTCCCAGCCAGCGTAGCCCGTCAGAATGAAAAAAGTTGGGCCACTCGCTGGTATGAGAGGTGACATCACCGCCGCGACTGACCAGGGTAATGTTCTGTCCTTTGAGCTCACTCTGCCAGGACTCAACACTTACGCCCGCCAGAACCGAGATATCCTTTCCGGCCGTCATCAGCGCCAGCGCCATTTTTGTGCCACGGTCTGACTGTAAGGTAATATCCCCTGAGGCCTTCATCACATCGGTGGTAACAATGCTTCCGGCGCGCAGCAGGATATTTCTGGCTGTCATCGTGTCCGGTCGGGCCATCACTTCCGAATACTGAACGTTCGTGACGTAGGGCTCTTTACTCTCAATACGTTCAGAAAAATCCGCCACCAGATTACCGCCGGCAGAAAGTATTGCTGGAGAGATCGTCGGATTTTTCCAGCTATTGATCTCGCCTGTTTTCTGGAACGTATAAGTTTTATTTTGTTTCCCGGCAATAGTTAACTGACTTTCAGGAACCGCAGGTGACGCAGTATTAGATGGACGATACGCCGTATTATAGGAGGACCAGGTATCCCTGGTACCGGTGATTCCACTGATATGATTAAACGTTTTTCCAGTGAGAATCAGATCTTGATTTGCTTTTATAAGACTTTCGTTATTAGTCAGATGAGTGGTATTGAGATAAGCATTTCTGCCAGCCTGAATGGAGGCTGCGGACGATGTAGCGGTTCGCCGATATTCTTTTCTGGCGGTATTGACCAGGTCCGACTGGTTAAAATTAGCAGTACCAAACCATTTGCCGCCTAATGTCGCATCCCAGTAAATCACATCAGCCAGGGTAATGTTTCCAGAAGCATGCCTGATAGCACTGATAGTACGGGATTGGGGAAGGTTAACAAATGCTGTTGAATTGGGACTGATATCTTTCCATTCGTAAGTCAGTACATCACGAATGTTATTTAGCGTTTCTGAACGTATTATCAGGTCGCCCGTATTGGTCTGAATGCGAGCCGACCGATTCTCCACAAGTGTGGCTTTGTTACCCTGGGCATCCTTCTGTACCCACAGATTTTTATGGCTGTGTAATGACGCACCGTTACCCGTATTGCGTACCGTCGACGCAAATACCCGCATATCCCCGTGGGCTGTGGTGCTGCTGCGGTTATCCACTGTGGTCGCCGCCAGCGTCAGATCACGCTCTGCACGCACGCTGCTGCCGGCTAGCGTAACGATTTCCCGGCCGCTGATATTCAGGTCTGTCTGAGCTTTGACATTACTGAGGGTGATTTTCCCGGCCGTCGTCAGGGAAATATCCCGCTGAGTTGAGGTCACATTGCTCAGGTTGACGCCGACCCCGGCTTCAGTGGCGACCAGGCGGATTTTACCGGCATACATGCCGCCAAGCGCCTTTGTATCGACAGCAAGCTGAGGCTTTGCACCCTCACCAGCAATGGGTTTTACCGTGCCGTCCTTAAAGCTGACCCGGTTCGCGCCCTGAGTCAGGGTGAGGGTTTTCGCGTTAATTTTGCCGTTCAGTTCAGTGGCCCGGCTGATGACATCAACATATTCAGCGCCGGCCCCATCCAGGCCGTTACCGCCGATAATCACCGCACCTTTTTTGACTTCAAGGGCATCGAGCGCCCCTTGTTTATCAAACTGCGGTTTGCCCGTCGTCAGAGTGACTGACGGGGTATTGATGAAACCACATCCGTCACAGGTGATGCCATTCGGGTTGGCAATCATCACGCCGGCTTTATTGCCGAAGACTTCCAGCCTGCCTTTCAGTTCAGAACGGTTGCCGCTGGTCACCTCGTTAATAATCAGTTCGGCCGGTTTACCTTTGAGTCTGGCATTGCCGTTGTCGATGGTGACGCCGAGCTGTGTTTTCCCGCCCTGCGTGGCGTTATTCAGCACCGCGCCCGGCATTCCCACGTTAAAATCCTGGTAGGTGTTGTGCGATATACCGGCCGCGTTGGGCGTGGCGATATTCACCACCGGGACATTACCAGGTTTCATCGCGACCTGAGTGTTGCCATTCGCGGCAGTGATACCCGTGGCAATGGCGGGATGCAGAGGCTGAACGGCGGTGAGGTATATCAGCAGCCAGCTGGCCCCACGGGCCAACGGATGTGCGAGTTTATCCATGTCAGAACATCCTGTATTAAGGAGCCGTCATAGCCCCTGCTGTGTGCCGGCAGTTAAAGTGAAACGGTGGCCTGCCAGTAAACCACGTGTTTATCCGGAGAGAGTCTGTCGGGGTACGACAGCGGCACCCCCAGCGTCAGGGACTGGCTGAACCAGCGGCCAGCCAGCTCCAGTCCGACGGAAGCCCCTGTCAGCGTTCCGCCGTCGGTTATCCCTTCCTGGCGCATGACATGCCCGGTATCCAGTGCACCCGTTGCTGAGAATGCCCCCACGCCCGGCACCGTCATCCATTGCCATGTCAGTTCATTGCGCCAGTAGCTGCCGCGGTTACCGCTGAGATACTGCTCTTTAAACCCCCTGACCGAATACTGCCCTCCGACGGACAGTTGCTCACTGGCATAAAGTCTGTCAGGCGTGGTCTGCCCCCAGGCTGAGGTCAGCCAGTACACAGAGGATGTCATGGGGTAAAACCAGCTTGCGCTAACGCTGAAGCGCCGGAATTCGCTGCGGGGCAGGCCGGGATGCGCCGGGTCATCCCGTGTCGCGCCGGCGAACGGGACGCCGTGAGAAAGGGACGGACCCAGCGTGAGATAGCCTCCACCGATACTCCGGCTGTAGCTCAGTCCGGCAGTCACGCTGCTGAGCGTCGGGCTGCTGACGTCAAGACGTACGCCGCCCAGCCGGTTTTCGGTTTTCCGGCGGGATAAGGCGACATCCAGCGCCAGACGTTGCTTACCGTCACGCAGTAGCGTCCGGCTGGCGGCCAGCCGCTGTGACTGCACGGTGCCTTCATAGCGCCAGCGCTGCGGGGCTCCACTAACAGAAAGCGTCTGATAAAAATCGGACCACGCATATTGCGCGCTGAACAACCAGTACCCGTAAGGAACCGAAACGCCGGCCTGAATATTACGGCTGCGTCTGTCATGGTGAAACTCACTGTCCCTGCCTGCGGCCAGCGTCCACTGGTCCGCCAGGCTCAGCGGATTGTCTGCTGTCAGACGGGCATTCAGCTGTCCGCTGCCGGTACTTTTCTGCCCGCTGTTATCTGCGCCCACATCAAGACTGACGGGAAAACGCTGGCTGACCGGTACCAGCGTTACCCAGGAAAAACCTTCCCGGCTCCCCGGCAGAATATCTACGGTCAGTGGACGTGAGTTCAGGCGGTTAAGCTGCTCCAGACCCTGTTCAGCGTCACGGAGATTGAGTACCCGGCCCTCCGCCCGGGGAAAAGCCATCCTGATGGCATTTTCCTCATGCCCCTCCAGCGTGACGGCTTCCACCTTCCCTTCTGTGACGGCAATGACCAGCGTTCCTCCGGAAATATCCTGTTCCGGTAGCCAGGCGCGTGAAGTGATGAATCCCCGGGAAAGGTAGTCCTGGGTGACATCCCGCACCCGCTCCCGGATATCCGGGAGCGTCATACAGCCCTGTTCCGGGATGGTCGTCAGTTTTCGCACGGCAGAGCGCGGGAGCACTGTGACGTTCTCCAGCCGGATATACCGGAGCTGAAAACACTGACCGTCTGGTTCTGAAGGGGGTGCTTCCGGGAGAGAGGGCGCGGATGTGGAATGGCGGAGCATATCGCGCTGCTGTTGCGTCTGTTCCAGCAATGCCTTTTGTTGTTGCTCAATGGCATTCTGGTCCGCAGGACTCAGGGGCGCTGCCGGGAGGGCTGTTGCAGTGAGGCTGCCCAGCAGAATCCCATACCTGGGAAATGACACACAAGACATCAAAAACTCCGTTTTCTGAAATGTTGTGAAATCAAATGTAATGATTTGTAATCTGATGTCCATTTGATTTTCACATTTATTCGATATTTGCGCCGAAAATTCAGCCTCCATGATGTGAAATTAACCTTCACCTTAAATACAAAATATTGCTCGATAGATCTTATGCATGCGACAAGCAGCGGATTTTTCACGCCGCCAGGGTACATGGTTGGGTTATCTTTATTTGTTGATAGCGGGTTTGAATGAAAAAACGAGGTGACAAAAAGCAGCCGTATTGCATTCGCAGCAAAAACGACACGCTGATTCAAAGGAATGACATAATTTCTACTGCAGGGTGCTGCCTGTCAGGATGAGAAGATTTCCCTCTGCATATGTTGCTGATATGATGGTTTAATGTAAAACGGAGGCGATATATGGGTGCGGATCAGGTAGTTACGTTATTTAAGTATAAGCAATGGATAGACGCAGAAACGTTACAAGCAATAAAACGTGTTGATACCTCGGTTTATGCCCATAAACACCATCTTATGCTCAGGCTCATGAATCATATTTATGTGGTGGATATGATTTTCAGGGCTAATATTAGCGGGCAAAAACACGGTTACACAGCGCTTAATACGCCAGAGACACCGTCTGCTGATGAACTTTTGTCAAAGATGACCGAATGTACAGACTGGAATATTCAATATGTGAGCACCATGAGCGCCGTTGATTTTTCGCATAGTATAGAATTCCGCTTTGTCGATGGCGGGAAGGGTGAAATGAAAGCACTGGATATGCTCAATCATGTACTTTTTCATGGTACGTATCATCGCGGCGCTGTCGGTTGGTTGCTTTCTGAATGTGGCGTGACCCCGCCTAAGGATGTATTAACCGTGTTTCTCAGAGATCATAATCACTAGCAGCAGGCAGTAAGGACCATCTGGATTTCATATCCAAATGGTCCTTTCGGAGCCAACGATCGTGTCCGCATCGGCTAATGCCGATCGCAGGCTGGTTCTTGATAAGCTATGTTATGTTTTAAAAACACGGACAAGGAACGGCACATGCACATCAATACCAAAATGAGGATTGCGGCCCTTTTATACCTTATGGCCGCGTACGCCGTTGCCCTGCCGGCGCTTGCGCTGTTTACAGATCTGGTGATAAACGGTGGCATTATTGATATGTGGAAAAGCGCGTATTCATTTGTCGACCTGCTTGTCCGGCGTAAAACGCTTTATCTGCAGTTTGCCGGGCTGGGCGCTATTCTGGGCTTTATCTACTGGCTGTTTTTCTTTAGAAAATACCGCCATTACGATCCACTGGATAAATATTTTAAGTAACTAGCGACGCTGCGTATGAGTATTTCCCTGCCGATAACCGCTCCGTGAGATATTAAAGCAGAGCCAGCAGCAGCGCCGCTGCCGCTGTTGCATTCGCTAGACATCTGCCAGCAACGGCGATGCTTTCCTGCCCTTTGCCAGCGGGCTATTTTCCCTGGAGCTCCCTGCGGATAATCTCCGCCCCGGCGCTTAACGCCTGCAGTTTACCTGCAGCAACCCGGCGAGATAACGGCGCCATGCCGCAGTTGGTTGACGGATAGAGTTTATCAGCTTCCACAAACTGGAGCGCTTTGCGTAAAGTCGCGGCCACCTCTTCCGGCGTTTCAATGGTATTGGTTGCCACATCTATGGCTCCAACCATGACTTTTTTACCGCGAATCAGCTCGAGCAGATCCATAGGCACCCGCGAGTTATGGCACTCCAGTGAGATAATATCGATGTTGGATGTTTGCAGCTTAGGGAACGCTTCTTCATATTGGCGCCACTCGGTTCCCAACGTTTTTTTCCAGTCGGTATTGGCCTTGATGCCGTATCCATAGCAGATATGGACCGCGGTTTCGCATTTAAGCCCTTCGATCGCTCTTTCTAACGCCGCGATGCCCCAATCATTGACCTCATCAAAAAACACATTAAAGGCTGGCTCATCAAACTGAATAATGTCGACGCCGGCGGCCTCCAGCTCTTTGGCTTCCTGGTTAAGTATCTTCGCAAATTCCCAGGCCAGTTTTTCGCGGCTTTTATAATGAGCGTCATAAAGCGTATCAATCATGGTCATGGGACCCGGCAGCGCCCATTTAATCGGTTGTTTGGTCAGCTGACGCAAAAAACGCGCATCTTCAACGAATACCGGTTTTTGTCGCTCAACGGCCCCTACCACGGTTGGTACGCTCGCGTCGTAGCGATTGCGGATTTTAACGACTTCGCGTTTTTCAAAATCAACGCCGCTGAGATGCTCGATAAACGTGGTGACAAAATGCTGACGCGTTTGCTCGCCATCGCTGACGATATCGATACCGGCGCGCAGTTGGTCGAATAAGGACAAACTCAGCGCATCTTTTTTGCCGTCGATTAATTCCTGATCGTGTAATTTCCAGGCAGACCACAGTTTCTCCGGCTCAGCAAGCCAGGAGGCTTTCGGTAAGCTGCCAGCCGTAGAAGATGGTAATAATTTTATCATTATCCATAACGTAATCTATGCGATGACTTAAAGAGCGTAATGAGCAGACCATTGCTGCAGAATATTTTTATACGGTTTAATAAAATGCTCTTCGGTATACTTCCCCTGCTCTACCGCCAGCTGGCTGCGCTCTTCACGGTCGTAAACAATTTTTGTTAACGAATGGTCCTGATGATGCAGATCGGGCTGGTAGCAGAGTCCTGCAGCAGAGTTCGCATTGTAAATCTCCGGGCGGTATATCTTCTGGAAAGTCTCCATCGTGCTGATGGTGCTAATCAGCTCAAGACTCGTATAATCGCTCAGCAAATCCCCCGAAAAATAAAATGCCAGAGGCGCGACGCTGTTTTTCGGCATAAAATAACGAACCTGCAGGCCCATTTTGCCAAAATATTGCTCAGTCAACGATGAGGCGGTAGGCCGGTATTCGAGGCCCAACACCGGGTGTTGATTTCCGGTCTGGTGATAGGTGTCTTTGCTGGAGACGCTAAGGCAGATGACCGGTGTTTTTTTGAAATTGGCCTTGTACTGCGCTGAATTGACGAAATCTTTAAATATATTGCCGTGTAAATCGCCAAACCCCTCGGGAATGCTAAAACCTGCTCGCCCTTTATTATGTTCTAACAACACTACGCTAAAGTCGTAATCGCGAACGTACGAGGAGAAATTATTGCCGACAATACCGTCAATGCGTTTATCCGTCTTTTTGTCAATAATGCCGGTTTGCAATATTTCAATCACCGGAAAAGTATCGCCGGTGGCGTTGATCTTCATTTCGGCTGAAATAATTTCCAGCTCAACCGCGTAGCGATCGCCTTTGGGATTATCCCAATGCGCCAGGTTGTTGAAACGGTTGTTTATCATGGCTAACGTGTTGCGCAGATTCTCCCGGCGATTTTCCCCTCTGGCTAAATTAGCAAAGTTGGTTGTAATACGCGTATTTTCAGAGGGGTTATAGTTTTCATCAAACAAAGTGCGTTTAATAGTATAGGTAAATTGTTGATTCATCGCAGATGTGCATCCTAAGTTCTGAGAGAAAAACCGCAGTCCTTTCTGATGGTTGCAGGCTGGCGCACGCTTCCATAAGCGGTCTTCATCTTCATATTATCTATATCGAATACAGCATGTTATGCCAGAGTCATTAGATGAGTAAAAGCGAGTTAATTTCATTACAACATGAGCCATATTCATGGTCGGGCGTCAGACCATGCCGCAGCTTGATGGACAGAGATAGCCGCTCTTGCAAACGCGTTTATCCTTCCGGCCAAACATCCTAAAATTTTCCGCTTCGCCCGCTACGCGTTGATGCTGAAGCAAGAAACATCAGAGGTCGGCCGGGCTTAACACAACTTCAAGTCTGCCGTCTTTCTTGTCAACAACCGCTCTCTTCATGCTCTCTTGCGCGCTGTCGGGCGCGATCGCTGGAGGAAAAATGGAAGAGGGAGCGGCGCGTTTTCATGCTTTATTTTGGTGATGTCTAAAACCTGACTATCGCTACTGATATTTTTTCTGGCATATTTATGTTCTATGGTTATTTCGGACTGTCAACGTCGAATATAGCCATCAACAACCCGCTCTAATTGATTGATTTGAGGGATACAATGAATAATGTCATTCTCAGCATAATTGCTAAAATTTCTGCCATGGATGCCGAAAGTAAGCAGCTTGCTGCCCAGGTCGAGGCGCAGTCTTTGCTCATTAGCGCTCTGATGCTTGCTATTGGCAAGGAAGGCGGCGTCGCGGAATTAGTTAGCAGCGTAACGAAAGCGATAAATTCGGTACTGGAATCATCTGAAGACGTTCTGAAGACGGACGCAGAACTGCTTCTGACCAAGTTTCAGGAACAAATAGCGCTCACGCAGTTGATAAACACCCACGAAGATGAAATCAGTCATGACGGGCTCGATGATTAACAAAGGTCAGTTTGTTATAGATTGAGAATAGGCATAGCTTGCAGTTAGGCATGAGCTTACCGGCCATCATCAACGCTTGGCCGGTTCAGCAAATACCGTTCAGCTTCAGAAAACAGGGATGATCCAGGTTGAATACTCCATTTCTACTCGCCTGCGCTGCTGCTGGAGGCAAACCGCTCAGTATATTAAGGCATATCAGACTTCACTTTTTTTCACAGGCCAGCGTATGTCACCGACGCCGTTGACTTTCGGCGTGGCAAATAAAAAGCCCTGGAAACGTTTGATACCCGCAGATTCGAGCCAGCACCACTCCTCTATCCGCTCTATGCCTTCAGCAACCACGGCAATCTCAAGTTCACGGCAGCAGTTGATGATCGATCTTACCACCGCCTGTTTAGGGCCGCTCTGATGGATGTCGGTAATAATCTCGCGATCGATTTTAACTTTATCAGGCTGAATTTTTGTCAACAACGAGAGTCCAGCATAACCGGCGCCAAAATCATCAATTGCCAGCCCCATACCAGAGACGCGCAGTTTTTTTATCGCGCTGCTGAACTGGCTAAAACCGGAGATCATTTCATCTTCCGTCACCTCCACGATCACCTGTTCGGGTACCAGCCCCTGTTTTTTTATTTCCTGCAACAGGTATTCAATGGCGTCAGGAATAACAACCAGCGACATCGGAAGGATATTAATGGATATTTTATGGTCGCCAATATTGATTTCTTTCGCCAGGGCAAAGGCAACTGATTTCGCTTTGAGATCAACTTCATAACGTTGCTCTTGCGGAATCGAGGCAAAGAAATTAGCAGGACTGCCGCCCTCTTTATCACGAATAAGTGCTTCAAGCGAAGTGATATTCCCGGCCAACGGTTCGATAATGGGCTGGAAAGCAAACTGACAGCATTGACCGGCAAAAAACGATTCTTGCGGCACATGAAATGTATGTTTACGCGAATGAAGCGACCATTTGTCAGGCCGTAAAAAGGGTGACGGCGCGGCAACGCTTTTTTGACTGATAAAAGTATGGATAAATTTATAAACGCGCTCTTCGGTGGAAAGATAACCTTTCAGCTGGCTAAGCTGACGCACCTTTCTCAGGACGTCAGCGGTTTGCAGTTTATTCAGGTCAAAAAACATCATCCCTACGTTTTCAAAGCGCCGGCGCGGCGCGTAATCACGCATCAGCTCAACAACCTGAGAGTGGCGTTCGTCTTGCTTGATCTTGCTGAATAGCTGCTCAAGCACGCACTCATCGCCCTCAAGTATCTGAAGGTAAACATTATCTTTTAAAAGAAGTATGCCCGTAATCCCGCGTGCTGCGTTCTCAGCATTCGCTTTTTCAACCAGCAGTATGAGATCGGTTTCTTGTGTTAAATGCATCTGACTTCTGTAAATCAGAGTGGTCAGCATAATCCCATCCAGATGTTTGCCAGGAGAATGAGACTGTGTAACACAGTTTACCCTTTTAACCCAGGCTATCTGTCATCATTAACTGGGCCGGCTATAGCCGACTCAGGTTTGGTATATGCATTTTTTAAGCGGTATTTGCTAGCCAACAAATCCCTGTTCCCGCATACGCGCTATCGTCTCTTCGCTGGCGCAAACCATGCCCGTCGCCAGCATTTCAAAACCGAAACGGCGATAGAAATCTATTTTATCCACCACCGAGTAGATAAAGGTTTTGCCGTACGGCCGCAGCTCATCGCTGACCGCCCGCATCAGTTGCTGGCCGTATCCCTTACCCTGGCAGCGCGGGTGCACCGCGACATCCGCCAGATAGCTGCACCAGGTCAGGTCGCTAATTGCCCGGGCAACGGCAATGAGCTGACCGTTTTCATAGCCGAACCAGCAAAAGGTACTATGGCGAAACGCGCGTTCAACCAGCGCAACGTCCCGCTGATTAAGCCCTGCGGCGGCGATGGTCTCCGCCACCGTCAGCCAGTCAACCGAGTCAACGTGCTCTTTTCCTTTTAATATCATCATGACCTTGCCTTTACTCGCCGCTATTGGCTTTCAGCATAGCCGAATGGTGCTAAAAGAAGAGCATTCTGTCGCTTCATGCGCTACAGCATTTTATGCTGGGGCAGAAACTATAGCCCCGGGAAACTTTTTGACACGCGGGCGACAAAACAGCGTATTTATGCTTTACCCAGCCGATTTAACGCGCAACCAGCAGAATTAAATAAAATAACGTCATTTCCCGTTGGCAAAAAAAGGCCAAAAAAAACCGCCATGTGACTGGCGGTGAATAAATGCTTGCATGGATAGATTGTGTTTTGCATTTTTACGTTCAGGGGATAAATCTCCTGAGTACGTTTGTTGAATAAGCTATCACACGCAACATCAATGAAAGCTAAACGGCCCGTTGCTTACAGCTTTTCCACCAGCGCTTTGAGCTGCGCAATGAGCTCGCCTTTCTCCCTCTCCTCATCTCCCGCATAGGGCCAGGTGGAATGACGGATAATCAGGCGCGTCGGCAGCAGCTCGCGAATTTTTATCTGCGGAGCGGCCATGAGCTGGATGAGCAGCTCTACCGCCCGCTTCCCGAGAACATTAAAATCCTGGGCGACGGTGGTCAGCGGCGGCTGGAAATAGAGGCTATCCGCCGTGTCGTCATAGCCGGTGACCGAGATAGCCTGGCTGCCGGTGCGGTTAAGCTGCGCCAGCGCGCTCAGTACACCAAGCGCCATCTGATCGTTAGCCACCACGATGGCGCTGATGCGCGGATGGTGATGCAGCAGCTCAAAAGTTTTGTGCCAGCCACTGGCGGCACTCCAGTCGCCAAATACCGTCACCGCATTACTGACCCCCAGCCGGTGCAGCGCCTCGCGCCAGCTGCTCAGGCGCATGCGCGCGGAGATCGAGCTTTCCGGCCCGGCGAGCAGGCCGAACTCGCGGTGCCCGGCGTCCCAGAGATGACGCACGCAGGCGCCGCAGCCGTCGCGGTGATCGAAACGCACGCTGCAAACGTCGGCCTCCGGTGAGACGTCAAGAAACAGACAGGCAATATCGGGATTCTCCGCCACCAGCCGCTCCGCGAGACTGCTTTCCAGCGGCAGGCTGATAATCGCGCCGCGAATATGCTGGGCGCGAAACTCATTGAGCCTGGCCTGCAGCGACGGATAATCGATCTGCACCGGCATCGCAATGGAAACTTCAAGCTGATGCAAACCCGCGTAGCTTTTCACCGCCGCGGCGATTTGCGAAGGCGCGTGCAGCGTTAGCGAGGCGGTAATCAGCCCAATCGACGGCGCGGATTTACCCGCCAGCAGCTGCGCAGAACGGTTCGGCACATAGCGCAGCGCCTGCATCGCGCGGATCACTTTATCGCGGGTTTTTTCAGACACCACGTCCGGATTATTCAGCACCCGGGAGACCGTCTGCTGGGATACCCCGGCCTCGCGGGCCACATCTTCTAGCGTTGCCGATCGACGCTGCATAGCGCGCTCCTTCCCTATTTTGAACCCTCAATGTCGCCCGCTAACATTTTATGTTTAAAGGACGACAAAAATCAGCCCTTTTCCCAGCTTTTCGTGATCGCCGGTGGGTTTCATTTTCGCCATTATTGCGGCTCTGACGAAAATAACTGATAACAAATTTACATTGTCTAGCGAATGACATTTTTCTCACTTATCCGTCAGGTATGCGTATGCAACAACACGACTCAATCTCCGCCGCAGGAGCGACATTTCATCAGGTTCTCGTCCGCGAAGACTGGCAAAACCAGACCATTACCCATCTCAACCGTTTACC
>ENA-UOZF01000265-UOZF01000265.1-food-metagenome-genome-assembly--contig:-NODE-265-length-18483-cov-40.145811_pt1 | contig 18483 bp, 19 predicted proteins | sample MGYA00249869_ERZ772725 | MGnify/ENA primary metagenome ERZ772725 (study PRJEB29005, sample SAMN08379455) | food metagenome | isolation source: cheese spiked with Escherichia coli O103 | study: EMG produced... | reverse complement strand
TCTTATTATTTGATAGTGGTCCATTACTCAATAGATTAACATCAAATGGTGAAAATCAACGAAAAAAGGAGATCTATCAAGCAATCTCCTTCCCAATAAATCTCCTCTTATATAAAGTTATTTATGAACACTGATTTAAGCTAAGCTGCCGATATCACAATCTCAGCATCCACTAAATCAGCCTTCAAGTTTTTGACATCTAAGTGGTCAAGGTAGAAATCCGTTACCTTATCACGAATTTGTTGTTCAATTACTCGCCGTAATGGCCGCGCACCCATTGCTTCATCATAGCCTTGTTCCATCAGCCAATTTTTGGCCGCTTTAGTTACCTCAAGTTTGATGGATTTTTTGGCTAAAGTTTTTTGTACATCCGCCAACATCAAATCGACAATTTGACTTAAGTCTTGCTTAGTCAGATGTGAAAATTCCACGATTCCATTAAAACGGTTCAGAAATTCTGGGCGGAAAAATGGTGCTAACTTATCCATTAATGACTGATCTCGTTGCTTGTCACCACTTAATGCTTCATTACCAAAGCCAGCATTAGAAGTAGCAATAATAATCGTATTTTTGAAATTAATGACATTGCCTTGTCCATCGGTTAAGCGCCCATCATCCATCACTTGTAACAGTAACGTTAATACTTGTGGATCAGCCTTTTCAATTTCATCTAATAATACAATGGAATATGGATTACGCCGAACCCGTTCAGTTAGAGTATTAGCATTATCTTCATAGCCTACGTATCCAGCCGAGGTACCAATTAATTTCGACACAGCTGTACGATCAGCATATTCACTCATATCTAGCCGAATAATCGCATTTTCATTTCCAAACATATCTAAGGCTAATTGCTTAGCTAATTCAGTCTTTCCTACGCCAGTTGGACCCACAAACAGAAAACTTCCAATCGGCTGATCACCCTCTGAAAAGCCCGCACGGTTACGCCGAATTGCTTTTGCTACCATTTCAACCGCTTCATCTTGACCGATTACCTTACTTTTCAGACGCTTATCAAGATTTTTCAAGCGCTCAATATCATTAGCGCCCATATCAGAAACTGGTATACCAGTTAAACGTTCAACCGATTGTGCCACATCATCAATCGTGGCAGTGATTTTTTCTTTTGGATCCGTTTCTTTAATTTTTTGCTCGGTTTCCTCGATCGACTTCTTGATATCAGCGGCTTTTGTAAAGTCCTCCGCTTTAATGGCGGCCTCCTTAGCTGCCTCTAATTTTTTAAGGCGTTGATCCAATGTCTCAACATCAGTTTGCGAATTTTTAGCCGCTAAATGAGCCGCAGTCATGTCGATCAAATCGATAGCTTTATCTGGCAAAGTGCGTTGTGGTATATATTGGATTGAATAATCCACAGCCGCCTTCAAAACATCATCTGGTAATACAACATGATGATGTTTTTCGTACAGCTCTTTAACACCTTGTAATATACGTAAAGTGTCAGCGGCCGTCGGTTCATTAATCACAACATCATTGAATCGCCGTGCCAAAGCCGCATTTTTCAAAATAGTATTGCGATATTCATCTTGAGTCGTAGCCCCGATTACACTCAGCTCGCCACGTGACAAAGCAGGTTTAATGATATCAGCCAATCCTTTGCCACCATCTTCACCACCAGTGGCACCCGTGCCGAGAATCTGATGAATTTCATCGAAGAATAGAATAATATTACCAGCTGCTTTAACTTCCTCTACCAGCTGTTTAATATTTTCTTCAAAAGAACCGCGATATTGAGTTCCCGCTTCCAAAGACGATAAATCAATCGAATAGATTTCTTTATCTTGAATCGTTTCTGGAACTTTACCAGCCACAATTGCTTGTGCCAGACCTTCGACGACTGCAGTTTTACCTACACCGGCATCACCAACTAAGATTGCATTATTTTTCGTTCTACGACTCAAAATTTCTGCAGTTTCTTGAATCTCTTTCTCACGTCCAATCACTGGATCTAGTAATCCATCACGAGCCTGTTCCGTCAAATTGGTCCCTAACTTTTCTAAAATCCCTCCTTTTTTAACAGCCTGTTTACCATCTTTAGATACTTCTATTGTTTTATTATTTTGGGGTAGCTTACCAGTTGCTCGGTATTGAGCAAACTCATCCGGTGTCAACGATTGTCCATTAACTAAATACCGTGCACGCTCCGAATTTTGATTATCCATGCGCCGAAATAATTGATTGAAAACATCATCCCTATCATTGTTGAAAAAAGGATCATTTCCGTAAAAATTTGCCATACTACAACACCTCCATAAAAATTTATATGTGTAACTTAGTGACCATAATATCCTTTAAAACTACAACTTAATTGTATCACAATTTTTATGTATCGCTGAGTAAAGCGCTTTTAGAATTAATTAGAAATAATTAGGATAATTTTGTTTAAACAAATGAGAAATCACTTTCATAAAATGAATTGATTTCCCTACAAGGTTTCCTATTTAATAGCCATTGATAAAGAACTTGAATTAAGAAGTTACTTTCCAGACCAATTTTAATTTAAGAGACTAATACTCATACGGGTTCTGTTGCAAAGTTCCCCATAACACCTGATTTATTGTAAAATGTAATAAAAAAGAATGCGAGGACAACAGAACCGTGTCGATTTGCTTTACGCAAACGCCACCTACCCATTTTATAAAAATAAAATGGGCAAAAGATCTTTCTTTTTGTCATACAAAAAGAAGAAAAAAAGAGACGATTTTCTTCTTCCGAAATCGTCCCTCTTTTTTCTAAAACCATGGATGAACAAACAAAAAATCTCTCGTATTTTGTTTGTTCATCCACTAAAAATATGCGAACAGTATGGCTTCATTCAATCCTGTTCTTACAAGTCAAAAGCATCGAATCGTCCAAGGACGATTCAACAAAAAAAGTAGTCGTTTTTGGACGACTACTAAGTTCTAAACATTCATTACCCAAAATCAATTTGGTCTAACATCGTTTCTCGACTAGCTTGATCTAATCCAAGATACGTTAAGGTCATAGCTTCACTTGAATGGTTTAATAAATGCATCACTAAACCAATATTATAGTTTGACTGCGTATAGACCCGATAAGCGCCTGTTTTACGCATGGTGTGTGCCTAGATAGTTGATACCTAATAGATCACCAACACGTGACAAGACCCGGGGTCAGGGTCGTCGGAGCGTATTTCAGAAGCCGAAGGGTGCTCAAAATAGCATAACTGCTCAACTATACACATTCCAAAAAAGTCCCCCACCCATCACATCTTCCGCCAGACCTTCAGCATAATCAGCATCGCCACAATCAAGGCGACAGAAATCCCCAAAGTCAGCATCCAAGCATCTTGCATCCCGGCTAACGGGAGTTTCTTCACGTTCATCCCATAGAATCCGGTAATGATCGTTGGCACAGCCATGGTCAGTGACCAAATTGTCAAAAATTTCATTGTATCGTTCAGGTTGTTATTAGCAAGGCTGTTGAGGGTATGATCGATTCGGTCAACGACTTGGGTTTCAATCTCAAACATCCGTTGGACCTGTTCTCCTTCAATTTGCACGTCTTCGAATAAATCAATTTTATCTTGGTCAGCACCGACACCAAAATGGGTCTTTGGCAAACGATCGAGTTCACTGAGATTGGTTTGGACCGCGCTGGACAAAAAGGTCAACGTCTGTTGAAGATATGAAAGTGAAACCAAGTCACTGTTCTTCGTCTTCCGGTTCAACATTTTATCCAAATAGTTGCGTTTCTTGGTAATGGCGCGAGAAATTGGGATAAAGCTGACAACAACTGTAAACAGTGTTTTCAGAATAAATGCATCGACGCTCTTAACCTCGGGATTATCCAATGCCGAGTAAAGTGCCGTGTTGACTTCAGGTATGCCGCTTTGATTAAACGTGAATAAAACGCCCTTATGGAGCAACATGCCAAATGGCTGGGTAATGTATCTCAGCGCATCTTTGTCGAGGGCATACGGCGCCAGAAAGATGAATAATTGGTCGTCCTCATTGATATCATAAACATAATTAGTACTTTCATCATTATCAGTGACGTACTCAATAATATCTTCATCGATGCCATACTGATCTTCGAGGGTTGCCCGTTCTTCGGCATTGATTTGAATCGTTTCAATCCATTTGGTTCCATTGATTGTCTTTTCGGGTTTGATCATTTAGTAATTCCCCTGTTAGTTATTAACCTCTATTTTAGACTAAAAGAAAAGAAGCTGCAGACAAATTTTTAAATTGTCAACGATTCCCAACTGCTAAACACTTTTATAAAGAATATAACGGAAACCTTGTCGGGCTGTCATTTTGTCGGTACCGCTCATATCAAGGGTTTCAGCCTTTTTATTAGCAAAATCCTTTTTAATATACACGTCTTTTGCTGTAACTTCTAAATCTGCTAAATAAAGTTTGTTAGGTAGGTTTCGTTTTTTCTTTGGGTTAAATCCTTGCTTGATTTGAAATAATAGTCCTGCTATATATGATCCATTATACCATTTAAACAAAAAAACAGCCCCCATTATCTACCTAGTAGATAACGGGGACTGTTTTAATAGGTTTTCACAGGGGCGATTATATAATTATAGACCCTATATTATTCTTGAATTTCAAATTCTGGTAATTCCTCAATTAATTCAAGGGTTCGCATACTTACTGTAATAACGGATAATAAGAGGTTCAAAATATATTTAGGATTATCACTAAATTCGTTAGGATCATCCGTTATTCCTGATTTTTTATCTGTTTTTACTTGATATTGATCAATAATCCATTCGATAGCTGGCCTTCCACTAACCACATACTCATAAGCTTTCTCTGGTATGTTCGAGATAGTTATTGAATTATTGAAAATAATAGTGTCTAAGGCTCCTTTTTTAGGATGTTTCATCTTAGTCACTTTATAATCATCAGAGCTAACTGACACCGTCACTCCAGGGTATGACACTTGTTTCTCGTAATTCAGATGCAGATTAGATAACTCCTTTCCAATCCGAATAAACGCTTCTTTATTTCGGACTAGCGGAATCCGCGGCAAGCTCTTTTTTAAATCATTGGCATACATATCCCGATATTCGGGTGAATGAAGCAAACCATACACATAATAAACAATGTCAGCCTTATCAATATCATAATTGCCTACTACATTGTCATATTTAACGTCAAGAAGCCCTGTCGTATCTTCCAAATTCTTCAAAAAACCTTTACCGGACGTAAGCAACGCATATTCTGGAACGTTATTTGTCATCAAGACAGAGAACTCGGAATTTGTGGACACATACAAAACCTTGTCATTAAGTGACATCGCAGTATCGTAGTTTGACGGACGGTGAATTAAATCTCGTCCATAATACAACCATTTTCTGAACACAATATAAAAAAAGAAAAACAATTATTAACGCTTTTCTTTTTTATGTCTAATTATTTGATAATAGTCCAATTTACTTCAGCAACTTATAATGATGAACTCGTTCGCTTTAAAAAGGCCTTCCCTATTATGTGTCAAATCCTGAGAGGAGAATGGAGAGTTGATGTTGTGGGACATTATAAATCCCACCCTGAAATGACTTTAACCTTTGCCGGCCCAAGGTTTTAATGAATATTTCAAAAGCCCTGTAAGTCTATGACTTACGGGGCTTTTTTGTTATAATAATGTTTGTAGAGTTTATGATTATTTCGTGGGCAAACCCTCACAAAACATGAAAGGCGAAAATTTTTTGACTGTATTTCAGGCATTGAGTCTCATGATTGCTTTTGCGACCTTGATGATTCTTGTGATAAATACAAGTAATAAAAAATGACCGTTCAGCTTAGCACGCAGTAGGCCATTTTGATGTATGTAGTGCTACCGTTCTTAAAACGGCTACATTAGAGCTTGTTAGTGCAAGCTCTTTTTTCTTTACCTTTATTTTATCACAACTTCTTTTTTTTGTCACTTCTTCAAGTAAAAATCAGATTACTATGTCTACTTACTAGTTAAATAACTAAAGAGTCAATTTTTCTTTTTTTGATATAGGCATTTTCAGCCTTATTAAAGTCTATTTTTGGATAATAATCCATTGCAGTATCTGAAGCTAATAAAATTAAAGATACTTCAGCTCCAAGTTCTTTTTCTACATGTTCAATCAGTGTTGCTCCAACTTTTCTACTTTGATAGTCTCTATGCACAGCTAAATCTGACAAATAACAACAATAACTGAAATCTGTCACACAGCGAGCAATACCAATTAGTTGGTCTTCATTCCATGCTGTGTAGATTAAATCTGAATTTAAAATCATTTCTTTGATTCTAGAAGGTTGACTAAATGGTCGAACAATTCCAGATGATTCAAACAATCTAATCACATCAATTGTATTCAACTCAGTTCTTTTTCCATATGTTATCATACTGGTCTCTCCTTTTTTGTCACTTGTTCTAGCCATAATAAAAAGCTGTTCTCGGAATTGTAAGAGGAGGACAACTTGTAAATAGAAAGGTACATATTTTAGGGGTAACTAAAATATAAAAATATTATATCATAATTAAAAAGAATATTGTTCAAAATTTAGAAAAAAAAGTATATTCTGACGAATCGTGTTTTAAGTTCAGAATATACGTTTTGCTTTTGTTTAAGACACTTTAAAAATAGCATAATATTTATATCAACAACTAAAATCACTTGCAATTTATAAGCGATTTTTTGATTAAAAATATCCTCATACTCTCATAAAGTTGCCATAAAAATCGTTTTTTATTGTTTTTTAAACTTTTGAAAAACTAGAACCGCTTAACCATGCGTTTTTGTCGATTATATGTTTCGGAATAACAAAAATTTTTCCGAAACTTATTATTTCTAGAGTGAAAATCATTAAATTCCCTTTTAAAAATTTTTTCTTTTTTTATAATGAGAAATCTCTTTCAGTCAGAAGTAAATTTTACTATGGAGATTTTAAAATTAATGACTGAGATTTTTGATGGAAATATTTATTTAAAACTGAACTCAAAAATTATTTTCGAAAGATATTGTTCATTTTGTGTTTAAATATTTGATTGTAGTCCAATAAAATATAAATGAATCTTTATCAATATTTATAAAAAGGAGAAAATTAAAACAAAAAAACTGATCACAGCACATAATGATCAGTTTTTAGCGCCTGCGCTTAGATTAAGAAGAGCAGTTTTTGATTAGTACAGTAAAATAATACCATATTTAACTGCCAAAATCAATTTATGATAATTTTCTAAGCTTTTTTACTTAGATTTTATTTTTAATAAGTCACGTATCTCAATCAGAGTGTCCAATTCTTTATTTTGATTTTCTTGCTTTTCTTTCTCTTTATGTGGAATTAATCTGTTAACAAACTTTATTATTATGAAAACAACAAATGCAGTAATAACAAAGTTAATGGTATCATTTAAAAAGGCTCCATAAGTGAATTTTGTTTTACCAATATAAAAGTAGAAGTTAGCCAAGGCTGTACTTTGAACAAACATTCCTATTAAGGGGTTAATGAGATTATTAACCAAAGAAGTTACTAATCCAGTAAATGCGGACCCAATAATTACCCCAACTGCTAAGTCTAATACATTTCCTCGTAGAATAAAATTTTTAAATTCTCTTAACATTATGATTTCCTCCGTACCCAAACTATTTTCTGATTTGTTTTTGTAGCTGTCTGATGTCCTTTTTGGTTTCATCTTGTACGCTATTGATCATCTTTTTTACATCATTAGCTTTTCGTCACCCACTACAGTTGACATAGACCCATAAAAAGCTTAAAAACCTTGCGATGTAAGATTGGCACGAAGAAGACCAATCTATAACCACAAGGCAAACGTATTCAAATTTTATTTAAGACTAAAATTATAACAGATTTTAATTAAAGATCGTAATGTCATAGGACTTTTTAGAAGTATCTAGAGGTAAAACTTTCGTTACCTGTCGTTTATCTTCTAAAATATTACCTTCTTCAAGTGAAGTGGAAAGCCCACTCCAAGGTTCTAAGGCAATGAATGGACTTTTATTGGTTGTAGACCACAGTATCAAGTTTGGAAAATCATCAAAATCAACTCGAAGACCTTTACCAGACTTTCTCGAGCGAAGTGTCACGCTGCGAGATTTCAGTCGGTCAAGTGTAATGGCGTCATGAGAAAAAAGTGAGTAATCCAAATCAAGAGACTTTTGGTTTTCCAAAAATGGCGTCCGATCTTGTAAATCTAATAACCCTGTCTCAGGGAAACTCTTTGGTATCGAACAAGACTCAACCTCACTAAATTCAAGAGAATAGTCCTCATACTTTTCGCCTTCTACTAAAGGACAATTGAATGCTGGATGGGCTCCAATGAAGTAAGGCATCGTTTTTTCAGTTTCCAAGTTCGTTACCTGAAACTCGGTTCTAATGGATTTCCCATTTAAGGTATAAACAACTCTTAGTTCAAACTGATAAAGGTAATTATCAAGCATCTCAGCATTTGGTTTAATACTGAAAGTCACGCTATTTTCATTAACTTCTTCAAGAGTAAATTCTTCTTTTCGAACAAAACCATGTCTACGAATTAGACCTGTAAAAAAAGGTCTTTCTTGAGGTCTATAAATAGCCCAATCATTACGTAAACTACCACAGATAGGAAATAGAATTGGTGCCTGTCCATTCCAATACTCTGGATCAGCTTGCCAGAGATATTCTAACCCATCTTTGTCTTTAATCGAAGTCAGTTGACCACCAAGTGTTTTAAACTGAACCGTAAGATACTCGTTTTTTAATTCGATAGTCACAGTCAATTCCTTTCTTTTTGTTATTGGAAAGGCAAATAATCTACCTCGAAGTGAACAGTCTCACATATTGCTACATCGAGTAATTGTAAAACTTCCCATTCAAATTCGGATAATGCTAAATCAGAATGGCAAATCCATTCTTTTCCAGGTGAAACATACCAGTTACTACATTTTGTAGTGAGGTAGCTTCAAGCTCAGGAATTATAGGACAATCTTCGAAATTAATAATATATACCTTTTCAAAGCCTGATCTAAAAATCAGATAACAAATTATTACATTCTCAGGTGATATTACTCTATCACTTGAGTTTCTGCTAATTTCTTATACCAATGTGCTGATTTCTTAGGGTAGCGTTCTTGCGTATCAAAGTCTACATAGAACAATCCATAACGTTTTTCATAACCATTTGACCATGAGAAAACGTCCATAAGTGACCAAATGAAGTAACCTTTAACATTTGCACCATCCGCAATCGCGTCTGATAAAACTTCCAAGTGTTGCTTCACGTAATCAATACGACCATCATCATAAACAGTATTATCTACAAACTCATCTTTGTATCCGAGACCGTTTTCAGTGATGTAAATCTTCTTGTAATTCGGATAATCATTTTTCACTCGCATGATTTGGTCATACAAGCCTTCAGGATAAATAATCCAATCCCAGTCTGTGCGCGGAACATAGTCAGGAGCTACTCGACGACCAACACCCTTAATTTGGTACTTAGAGCTTCCTTTTTCACCCTTACCATTGTGAATGATTTCAGTCTCACCATCAAAAGCTTGCATCCAATCACTCATGTAATAGTTGATACCAAGGAAATCATTCAAATCTTTAGCTGCGTCAAGAGCTTGGAAGTCTTCATCACGAAGATCAAGTTCTCCACCATTCTCAGCTAGGATATGGTTGACACCTTCCATCGTTTTATCTGAATAGTGCCCAAGATAGGTTGCATCCAAGATAAATTTGTTATGGATGATGTCTTCAAGTTCAGCAGCACGAACATCTGCTGGATTTTCCGGATCATAAGGGTATTTAGTTGGTAAAGCATGAACAACACCAATTTCACCTTTATAACCTTTATCCTTATACAATTTTACAGCACGTGCATGAGAGACCATCATGTTGTGGTGTGATTGGAAGACTTTGGCAAGATCATATTTAATGCCTGGAGGGAATTTACCAACCAAGTATTGACCATCACCAATTGGGCCAATTTCATTGAAAGTTGTCCAGTAGTTTACTTCTGGAAACTCTTCAAAACAGAAAGCGGCATAATCTATAAAGTGTTCTATATTTTCGCGGTTTAAGAAATCTCCATTTGAATGAAGAGCTTCTGGTGTGTCAAAATGATGCAAAGTCACAAATGGTTCAACATGACGCTTGTGGCATTCAGCAAATAGTTTATGGTAGAATTCAACACCTTTTTCATTTACTTCACCGTAACCCGTTGGGAAAATACGAGACCAGGCAATAGAAATACGAATACCATTAACACCATATTCTTCAGCTAATTCTAAATCAACTGGGTATTTATGGTAAAAATCACTTGCAGGTTCTGCTGTATACCAATAATTGTCTGCAAGATACTTATCCCATGCTACTGGGCCCTTACCATCTGTGTGAGTTGCACCTTCTGCTTGATAAGCAGCTGTAGCACCACCAAAAATAAAATCTTTAGGAAGTGTTTTAGTCATAAGTGTAAGTCCTTTCAAAAAAAGCATTTGAGACGAGATTCTGTGTTCTGAAAACCAAGGAAATGGAATGAGTGATCTCGTCTCAAATAACTTTTACAAATTTATTAATCAAACTGTTGTTGAACAAATGCAAGAGCACCTTTACCGTCACGTGTCAATTTGATATATTGAGCTCCTTCAGTTTTTACAAGTTTAATGCCCAATTTATCTGTTTCAGCCTTCATATCATCGAAGTTTGAAGCGACCTGTGGAGCCAAGATTACCAAGTCAAACTCTGGCAACATTTCACGGTGAGCACCGTAACCACCCGCTGCCGCCTTGACTGGAACATTGTATTCTGCTGCTGCTTTGTTCAAGGCATTGGCAAGCAAGCCACTTGTACCTCCACCTGCACAAAGAACAAGGACATTAGTTTCTTTTGTGATATTATTGTTTGCTGCTACATCTTCTTTAGCAACGCCTGCTTTTCCAAGAACGGCATCTGCTTTAGCAGTATTGAAGTTTGCAGCTACTTTTTCTTTAAGAGCATCGTTTGTTTTACCAGAACGTTCTTCTTCAAGAATTTGTTCATCGTATACCTTAACAAATGGGTAATAAATGATAGTATCAACAACTACCAAGAGTCCGGCTAAGATAAATGATAGAACTTGGAAGTTAGTACCGAGTACAATTCCCAACGGACCAGGAGTAACCCATGGAAGGTTGGCAGAGAATGAGTTCATGTTCAATGTGTCAACAAAGAATTTAAAGATCCAAACGTTGACAATCGGAGTGAAAATGAACGGTACAAAGAAAATCGGATTCAATACGATTGGTGCACCAAATAAGATTGGCTCATTAACCCCAAAGAATGTTGGAACAACTGAGGCACGTCCGATGGCACGGTTACGATCTGATTTACAAATCCACATGAACAAGAATGGAACAATCAATGTAGCTCCTGTTCCACCCATGGTAGCAATAAACATTTGAGTACCAGAAGTGATAACTTTATCTGCATGTTGTCCATTTTGGATAAGATGCAAGTTGACATCGATATTGGCATAAGTGATAGCAGCGATTGCTGGTTCGACAATTGAAGGACCGTGAATACCAACAAACCAGAAGAAGGCATAAGCACCAAAGATAAGTGTAATTCCAAGGTAACCATCTGCAGCTGAGAAAAGAGGAGCAATAAGGGTACCGATTGATTCTGCAACAGTTACACCAAGAGTTCCCTTAACAAGGAGTTCAAGTCCATATAGGAGAACAACTGAGACGGTGAACGGAATCAAGTCCTTAAATACTTGAGAGATATTTGGTGGAACATCTTCAGGCATACGAATGGTAACATTATTTTTTACACAGACTTTATAAACATTAACTGTCACAAAGGCTGCGATAAATGCTGTCAAAAGGCCTTTTGTTCCCATGAAGGCTGTCAAGAAGCCTCCTTCTTTTGCAGGCTCAGCTGCCATCAAAAGGAACCCTACCATAGACGCTAGCATCGTAGATAAGAAGTTAATCTGATTGGTCGCAGGTAGGTCACGGTTCTTTGAGTCCGTCAAAGCTTTAGCGGTAGTACCACCAACAAAGAATGCTAGGATACCCATCGAATAGCTATAAGGAGTCATCAAGAAGGTCTCAATGTCTTTTGACCAGTGGAATCCCCAAGCATTTGGGACATAGGCAATAAGGATAAAGATAGATGAGAAAAGGATGACTGGCATACCAGCAATAAATCCATCACGAATAGCACGAAGATAGATGTTTCGAGAGATTTTCTCAAAGAATGGTTTCCCTTTCTCAATAAGTTCAATGAGTTTATGCATTAATTACTTTGCTCCTCTTTTATAAAGTTCGATGAGGTGATGAATCACATCTTTTAATAAGATCGTAGTCATCAAGTGATCCTGACCATGCATCATAGTAACACTGTATGGAAGTTCCTCTCCAGAAGCTTCTCGAGCCAACATACCTGTCTGAGAACTGTGAGCCTCTGCAATACAGCTTCCTGCTTCTACTACAAGACTATCTGCCTTAGCGAAATCACCATTTTCAGCCGCTTTAAGCGCTTCTAAAAGCTTAGAGCGAGCATCTCCAGCATAAGCAACAATTTCAAACCCTAAGAGAGTCATCTCTTCTCTGTTCACATCAATATCCTCCGTTTTATGTTTTTACTATACTTTATCAGTCCATGGACTAGCTGTTTTAACAAGAACTTTGTTAAGTTCATCAATATTTTCGAATCCAGTAGTACGCAACCATTCACGTGCTGCTTTTTCACCTTCTTTGATGTAAGGTTCTACAGATCCTGCCCAAGTAGCACGTCCACAAAGCACCCCATTAAACTTGGCACCTGAGTCGTGAGCAAATTGCAATGTTTCTTGGAACAATTTAGCAGATACACCTGCACTTAGGTAGATGTATGGAAGGTTAGTCGCTTCTTCTTGTGCTTTAAAGAAGTCAGCAGCTTCAGCTTTACTGTAAACCACTTCACCATCAGCAAAACCTTCGACATATTTAACGTTAACTGGTACTTCTACTTTAAGAACATCAATGTTAAAGCGTGGATCAGAGAAAACTTTCATCGCTTCAATGACTTTGCGAGGTTTCACTTTTGCATATTCAACGGAACCTGCATCTGAGATTTCTTCATCATAAGCAAGGATTTCCAAGAAGAAAGGAATATCTTCAGCGACACATTCAGAACCAACACGTTCAATATAAGCTTGTTTTTGTTGGTTAAGTTCATCTGAGCTGTCTACATCATAGTAAAGCAAGAACTTAACGGCATCAGCGCCTTGCTCTTTGATACGCTTTGCAGACCAAACATCCAAGCAGTCAGGCAAACGTTTTGTACTTGATGTATCATAACCTGTTTTTTCATAGGCAAGAAGAAGACCTGCTTCTTTATCCAATGCTTTTGTTGCTGGAAGTCCATATTCAGGGTCAAGCAACATTGAAGAAGCGTATTTTGTAAGTTCATCAGCAACCAAAACCTTTAGTTCTTCCATTTGAGCTACAGTTGGTTCTGTATCTTGATACTGTGCCATCAAACGTTTCAAAGCACCACGTTGGTCAAATGCCAAAGCTGAGATAAAACCGTTTTTATCTGAAAGTTTTTCCAAAGATTTGCGTTTCTGTTCTGTAAGTACCATTTTTATACCTCTTTTACTCCAATTTGTGAGTTTAGTGTTTCGTAATTAGTCATATTCACATGCCCTGTCATTGTTTCTTGAGCATTTAACATACCCAATGTCATCGCATGTTTTAATAAGTCAGCGTCACTTTTTTTACTATTTAAAGCTGATGCAATACCAGCTACCGTTGAGTCCCCTGATCCGACTGGATTAACAACTGGGATATCAGGAATATCTACCTTATAGAAAACATCACCATGTTTTGCAAAGGCACCGTTTCGACCTAATGAGACCACTATCCATTCGATACCACTAAAAAGTGACTCTTTAAGAACGTCTTTGAGTTCTTCAATATCTTTTGTTACTTCTTTTCCAAGCAACTGTGAAAGTTCCTCATTATTAGGTTTGATGGCAGTAGGTTTAGCCGACGATTTTAGAACTGTTTCAAGTGGTGCACCTGAACAATCCAAAACGACTGCTACTCCTTCATCCGAAGCAAGTTGGATAAGTTTTTCATAATAATCGTTGGGAAGTCCTGAAGGCAAACTTCCTGAAATTGTGACAACTTCTGATTGCTTAATAAGATTGCTATAGTGGTCAAGAAAGCCTTCTGCTTCTTCATGAGAAATTGTTGGTCCTTGTTCCAAAATTTCTGTTTGGTTACCCTCGTGTAAGATAGCAATACAGTTTCTAGTGTTTCCTGAGATTTTATAAAAAGCTGGACTAACAGGAGATTGTTCTAATTCGCTTTCAATAAATTCACCAATTTTACCACCTAAGAAACCTGTAGCAGTAACTTTATCACCAGATTCATACAAGACTCTAGTAACATTTAAGCCTTTTCCACCAGCTGTCTTACTAACATCTTTCACCCTATTCACTGTATCAATTTTCAATGTTTCTAGAGGATAAGAGATGTCTACTGAAGGATTTAGTGTGACTGTCAGAATCATTGGTTATACCTTAATCGTGGTACTCACCACGGTCCCATTTTTCAAGGAATTCTGTAAAGAAATCCCCATCTGCTTGATGTGCATTATGTGTTTCAACGTGTTCGATTTTTGCAATCAATTTTTTATTTTCTTCTGTTGGTTTGTACTCAGCTTCAATGAAAGCTTCAATGATGTCATTCATAAGAAGACCACCAGTAATCATTCCACCAAAACCGATAACATTCGCATTAAGTTCTTCCTTAGCATATAGAGCTGACGTCATATCACGAACCAACGCTGAGCGAACACCTGGAACTTTATTGACTGCATTGTTAATGCCGACACCTGTACCACAGATACATACTCCCAAGTCTGCTTGACCACTTACTACTGCTTCACCGACTTTTTTACCATAGATAGGGTAGTGAGTACGTACGTGGTCATATGTCCCGAAATCAAGGACCTCATGTCCTTTTGATTTCAAGAATTCTGATACTGCCATTTTTACATCTGTGACAATGTGGTCACATCCAATTGCGATTCTCATTTTTTAACTCCTTTTCTTAACACATCTTGTTAAGCATATCTACTCGGACTTGATGACGTCCGCCATCATATTTACCATTGACGAAAGCTTTAGCGATGTTTTTAGCAAGCTCATCACCGACGATTTCAGCGCCAACCGTAATCATTCGTGCATTGTTATGTCCACGTGTCATATAAGCTGAGCGTTCATCTGACACTTCTGCTGCAACCATACCTTTAATTTTAGTTGCTACCATGAATGGACCAGCTCCATAAGCATCAATTACAATACCTAAGTTTTGCTCATCTTTATTTACTTCAGAGGCAACTGCCAAGGTAACATCAACAAAATCTTGTCCGTCCTTAGTCACATCAATTACCTCAAAACCTTCTTCTACAAGAAAATTTTTCACAACATCTTTTAATCTCGTACCTTTGAGATCTGCACCAACAACAATAGCCATTTGGACTACCTCCTAAATTTTAAAAAGAAATGCTACGTAGAAGTAGAAAATATTTTGCAAAATGTTCAAGATAACGTTTTCATCATTTCTTTGTTTATATGATAACAAACATTCAAACAAAAAGCAACTATTTTTGTTAATTTTTTGTTTTTTTTTATTTGTTTTTTTAAAAAATAGATAACACCGTTAAATTTTTGTTCATTTAATCCATCACAAAATGGACGTGAAATATCTATTCAGGTATTACAAAAGTCTTTTGCTTTCTATAACTTACTGATTAAGAGGTCCTACTTTATTTTCGTCTTATACAAAATCTGACCTAAGCTAATATACGTCAATCCTCTGTTCTTATTTCATCATCTAACGTTTGTTTTTGTTTGAAATTGTTTGTTTTACCTTGAAAATATTATCTTTTATGATACAATTAAAAGAGAATTATCATTGGAAAAAAATTACTTTATGAAAGAAAAGTCTTCATATGAACAAAAAACGACGATTAGAAAAAATTTTAGATATGTTAAAGATTGATGGGACCATAACCATAAAAGAAATAATAGATGAACTAGATATTTCCGATATGACAGCCCGTAGAGACCTTGATGCTCTAGAAGCTGATGGACTTTTAACACGTACTCATGGTGGTGCACAATTGCTTTCCTCTAAAAAGCCACTTGAAAAGACACATATCGAGAAGAAAAGTCTAAATACAAAAGAAAAAATTGACATTGCTAAAAAAGCCTGCTCTTTAATCAAAGATGGCGATACTATTTTTATTGGACCCGGAACTACACTTGTACAACTGGCATTAGAATTGAAAGGTCGTAAATGTTATAAAATTCGTGTCATTACAAATAGTCTCCCTGTGTTCTTGATTCTAAATGATAGCGAAACCATTGATTTATTGCTTCTTGGCGGTGAATATAGAGAAATAACTGGAGCTTTTGTAGGTTCAATGGCTTCGACAAATTTAAAAGCAATGAGAGTTGCCAAAGCTTTTGTTAGTGCAAATGCTGTTACCCATAATTCTATTGCTACATATAGTGACAAGGAAGGTGTGATTCAACAACTTGCCCTAAACAATGCTGTAGAAAAATTCTTATTAGTAGACAGTACTAAATTCGATCGATACGATTTCTTTAACTTCTACAATCTAGATCAACTCGATACCATCATTACAGATAACCAGATTAGCCCTCAACACTTAGAGGAATTTAGCCAGTACACTACTATTTTAAAAGCGGACTAGAATTATGACTTATAAAAATATTGGACTACTCTTAAATAATTAGACATAAAAAAAGCACCGTATGAATCAAACAATTCTACGGTGTTTTTTTATTATTTCTAATGTATGGTTTGTCGAAAATATGTACACATTATTTAACTTTCCAAAAAATTGGAGTTTTCTTGATAATTGGATATCTCCTACTACGCACATATCTATTCCCTTTTTATGGTATACTTTTTAGTGGCGTACCTTACCAATGCAGAAATGCCTTAGGGAGGGGGTGAGATAATGCTTCTGCAAATCTTCGTATCAGTAGTCGCTCCTATTGTGGTTGGAGTAATCCTTGAGCTGGTCAAGGATTGGTTAAAATAACGACGTAAGCGCCATTAATCCACATTCGCTCAGTTTCGCAGAACTGGGCGTTTTTTGTACAAAAAAACTGAGGAATTCGCAGTTCCTCAGTTCCTATTGTGAGATACCACTCCCACAAATCTTCGTTAACTAAATTATAACATTTCAATAGTCTTTGTCAATAGCTTGATTTTTTGCTTTTATAAATCTTCGTTTTTGAGTCGCAATACTGATACCAGTTTTTCGCTCAATCATCTTGTAAGTCATTCCTTGCTGTTTTAACTCATAAGCAAATTGAATTTGTTCTTCGGTAAATTTTTGAGGACGCCCTTCCCTAAAACTTGGATCATGAAGCTTAGCAAAATGTTTTCCTTCCTGAGTCCTGGTTACAATAAGGTCTCGTTCAAACTGCGCAAAAGCACTGAAGATGGTAAAAATCAGCTGACCAGTAGGTGTATTATCAATAAGACCAATATTTAATATATGAACCTTAATTCCTCTATTAAATAACGATTGAACAATTTCTAAAACTTCTCTAGTGTTCCTGGCTAATCGGTCTAACTTTGTCACAATTAAAGTGTCACCATCCTTTAACTTTTTAAATACTAGATTAAATTGTGGACGTTCGACATTAGTTCCAGTAAACTTTTCTTGGAAAACTTCTTCTGCTCCTGCTTCTTTCAGAACTTCAATTTGAGATTCTAATTTTTGTTCAAAAGTACTGACACGTGCATACCCAATTTTCATATTTTGACCTCTATTAATAACCCTAAGTTGTGAGTGATGTTATCCTTAAATCTTAGAGTCACTATTGTATAATTTAGACAAAGGACAAAAACATGCAAAAACGCTACTCAAAAGAATTTAAAGAAACCCTTATCGCCTTCTATCATTCTGGTCAATCCGTCACCCAGCTGTCTAAAGAATACGACGTGGCCCCTGCAACAATTTATAAATGGATAGACCTCTACTCTAAATCTAATGAAAGCTCCGTCTCTAAAGCTGATTTTCTAGAATTAAAAAGACAACTGGCTAAAGTTAAGGAAGAACGAGACATCTTAAAAAAAGTATTGACCATATTCGCCGAGAAAAAGAAGTGAGTGCTGCGGATATGGCTCAAACCATACAAACTTTAGCACTCAATGTCAGACTAAGCTGTCAACTCCTTGATGTTCCTGAATCAAGTTATTATGAACGGATTAACCGACATCCATCTAAAACTCAATTAAGGAGACAATACCTGTCACTCAAAATTTCTCAACTCTTCAATGCTAACCGAGGAATCTATGGTGCTCCTAAAATTCATCATCTTCTACTTAAACAAGGGGAAAAAGTCGGGTTAAAACTGGTACAGAAGCTAATGAAGCAAGTTCTCCGGTTATTTGTGTTTGACTTGAACGCATCCATTCTACTAACTCTG
>ENA-UOZF01000254-UOZF01000254.1-food-metagenome-genome-assembly--contig:-NODE-254-length-19067-cov-4.518094_pt1 | contig 19067 bp, 14 predicted proteins | sample MGYA00249869_ERZ772725 | MGnify/ENA primary metagenome ERZ772725 (study PRJEB29005, sample SAMN08379455) | food metagenome | isolation source: cheese spiked with Escherichia coli O103 | study: EMG produced... | reverse complement strand
GTTTCATGAACATTCTTGGGGCTATTTTTACCAAAATCAAAATGGACTGTTTTATCTAGATTCATCTCTCAACACCTCAACTTTTCGCTACTTATACAACCATATTCTACTCGAAAACAGGACAAAGTACAACTCTCCCCTCTCTTAGCAGAATGCGGATGAGAGATAACTATAACACATTTCGCTAAATTGATTAACAAAAAGAACAAAAAAATAACGGGATTGCAATCAATAAAAAATTGACGACAATCCCGTTATAAGTTAAGCGTTCGCTAAAGCTGTTTTAGCAGCTGCCAAAGCATTTGCGATCCCAGCTGGATTCTTCCCACCAGCTTGGGCCATGTCTGGACGGCCACCACCGCCACCACCAACGAGTGGTGCGATTTGTTTAATCAAATCACCGGCTTTAATCCCCGCTTTAATCGCATCAGGTGCGACCGCGACAATCAAGCTAACCTTATCTCCCGCAACTGTTGCGAGCACTAAGACATCTGAAATTTGTTTTTGTTGCCATTGATCCGCTAATTGTCGTAATTCGTTCATTCCGGCAACTTTTGCATCAGCAGCCACTAAGCGCCATTGACCAACTGTTTCGACATTTTCAAAAACATTGCCAGCTTGTTGTTGGGCAAATTTTGCTTTGAGTTGTTCGTTTTCTTTTTGTTCTGCTTTTAAGTCAGATTGTAATTGTTGAATCTTCTTAGGTAAATCCTTGGTTTGAGCAACTTTCAATTCACCAGCTAATTCATTTAATAAGGCTTGTTTGTCATTCAAATACTTGAAGGCTGCCTTTGAAGTCACGGCTTCAATCCGGCGCGTCCCGGCACCAATCCCAGATTCGCTCGTAATCTTGAATAGCCCAAGATCAGCAGTGTTAGCAGCATGCGTCCCACCACAAAGTTCCATTGAGTAATCACCGATTTGAACCACTCGGACTGTCTTACCATATTTTTCGGTAAAGAGTGCGATGGCCCCCATTTGTTTAGCTGTTTCAATATCGGTTTCAACAGTATTCACAGGTAGTGCAGCCCAAATTTTTTCGTTCACAATTTTTTCCACAGTGGCTAATTGATCTGGTGTGACTTGACCGAGGTTCGTAAAATCAAACCGTAAGTAGTCAGGTTCAACCAATGAACCAGCTTGATGCGTATGTTCGCCTAAAACATCACGCAAGGCTTGATCCAATAAATGCGTTGCGGTGTGATTCTTAATGACGCCACCGCGGAAGGTTGGATCAACTGATAAGACATAGTGGACACCACTAATCATTTCTTCGAGCACTTCAACGGTGTGTAATGGTTGCCCGTTTGGTGCGTATTGCACGTCAGTCACTTTAGCGACTACTTGCCCAGCTAGGTTCTTAATGATCCCTTGATCAGCAACTTGGCCCCCCATTTCAGCATAGAATGGTGTTTGGTCGAAGATTAATTGCGCCGTACCACTCTTAATCGTTTGTTGTTCGGCATTATCTTGTAAGATGACGCTTAACTTACTTTCTGTTTCAAGCGTTGTATAACCAGTGAAGGTACTTTCCACTTTGATATCCATTAAAAGTTCGTTTTGCATCCCCATTGATTGTTCATCACTACGGGCATTACGTGCACGTGATTTTTGTTGTGCCATTTCACTTTCGAAACCAGCTTGATCAACCGTTAAGCCTTCATCTTCGGCATATTCAGTTGTCAATTCGATTGGGAAACCATACGTATCAAATAACTTGAAAGCATCTGCCCCAGCAATTTCACTTTGACCAGCAGCTTTGACACTGTCAATCGTTTGGTTCAATAAACGTAAACCATCATTCAAGGTTTCACGGAAACGATCTTCTTCAGAACGGATGACTTTTTCGATGAATTCTTTTTGTGCTAATACGTCTGGGTAATAGCTTTGCATGATTTCACCAACGATTGGTACTAACTTGTACATGAAAGCGTCGTTGATGCCGAGTTTCTTACCATTTAAGATGGCCCGACGAATTAAACGGCGGAGTACATAGCCGCGACCTTCATTGGCCGGCATTGCACCGTCACCAATTGCAAACGTCACAGCCCGCGCATGATCTGCGATAATCTTGAATGAAATATCATCAGCTGCATTTTGACCGTATTGTTTGTGGTCACTCATCTTAGCTGTCGCTTCGATCAATGGCATGAATAAATCTGTTTCAAAGTTGGTTGGGGCTTCTCGAATCACTGAAACAAGTCGTTCGAGGCCCATCCCCGTATCAATGTTCTTGTGGGGTTGTTCAACATATTCGCCGTTTGGTAAATGGTTGAATTCTGAGAACACGATGTTCCAAACTTCCAGATAACGTTCGTTTTCGCCACCAGGATAGTTTTCAGGATCATCTTCGCTAACGTTGTTGAAGCTTTGACCACGATCGTAGAAAATTTCTGAATCGGGGCCACAGGGGCCTTCACCGATATCCCAGAAATTATCTTCAACTTCAATGATGTGTGATTCTGGCAAACCGACTTTTTCATGCCAAATCCGGTGCGCATCTTGATCTTTAGGATAAACCGTCACGTATAATTTTTCAGGATCGAAACCAATCCACTTGTCGCTGGTTAAGAATTCCCAAGCCCATGGAATCGCATCTTCTTTGAAATAGTCCCCGACAGAAAAGTTGCCGAGCATTTCGAAGAAAGTATGGTGACGAGCAGTCTTCCCAACATTTTCAATATCGTTGGTCCGAATACTCTTTTGTGCATTGGTAATCCGTGGATTATTAGGTACAACGCGACCATCGAAATACTTCTTTAGGGTCGCAACCCCTGAGTTAATCCATAATAATGTCGGATCATCATCTGGGACAAGCGATGCACTTGGTTCGACATCATGACCCTTTTCTTTAAAGAAATCTAAGAACATTTGGCGCACTTGCGCACTGGTTAGTTTTTTCATCATGTTTGCTCCTTCAAAAAAATAAAACACCGCTGCAATTTCAAGGACGCAAAAGCGCGGTACCACCTTGATTGCAACGATGTTAGTCGTTAACCTCTTTATGAGTTTATTGAATTGTTTGTGATGTTGGGGAGCACGTCAACCAATGGCGGCACCTTCTCTCAGTCTAGAAAGGCGTTCCTGTCTCCGTCAGTTCGTTGCGTATATCCCAACACTTCCAAAGTATAAAAAAGATTTGCTGAATTGTCAACTAATCCAAGGTAACGGTAATCGCAGGCCGATAGTAGCACTGAAGCGTCGGATTGCCCAATGCCGCCGTTTGAATCCCAGATTCATAGGCGGGTGCTTCAGGCAACCATTGTTCCAAACTATACCGTCCCCCTGTCACACAAGCACCACCCTTATAAACAAGTGGATCTTGAGTAAGTTCATAACCGTCAGCGGCTGTTGCTTGTAACCCAAATGGCATCTGCTGGCGCTGAGTCGGTCGTGGTAAGTGATTACCACTTAACCACAACGTCTTACTCCCTGCACCTTTAAGCCATTCATACTGATCAACACTCACCAGATCAAAACCGCGCCGCCGCAATGTCTGGCGTAGTTCACTTTCGTCACCATTAGTTTTTTCAAACACTTGGTAACAATCTGGTCGCCCACCCGCTTGTAAAATTAGGTGCGCACTTTCAAGTGTTTCAGCTGAATTTTGTTCCCGCCGCGCCCGAAACAAGGTATTTTGGATTTCCGCCAAAAACTGACGCCCAACTAGTTGGTTTCCATTAAAACGTCCTGTTGTCGTTTCATACTCGCCTTGGAGTACCCACTCACTTGAAATTGGTGTTTGTGCCACTAACATCGGTGCCATATTAACAATCCGATATTCTGATGTCATCTGATCAACGTATTGATCGACATCCGCTTGCGTCGCCCAAACGAGTCCTTGATCAACTGGTAACGTACGTTTAGTTTGTGCAAACCACTCACTCGGTGCTAAGTGGGCTGCCCCTGCTTGCCATCCCAACTGCACATTAGCTTGGCCGGGGATAAAAATAAACTGCTGCCCAGCTAGCCGGGCACTGTAAGTTTGAAATACTTGAGTGCCAATCGTTGCGGTCTCACTCTGAATCGCTTCAATTGGAATCAGCGGGCTAACAAAGTAGCGCAACACCTGGCCAAAATTAGCGCGCCGTGCTTCTTCGGATAACGATAACCAGTTCAGTAATTGTAAGTCATTTTCATGCATCACAGCCACCTCGATTATGAATTAACTAGCTATTTTGCTTCTTGTTTTGACGTTTCTTTTCACGTAATTCAAGTCGTTGTTCAATCCGGCGTTTCTTTTGTGCATCTTGTTTAATGGCTGCTTTAATCTTTTTCTTATAACCGGGTTTGCGTTTAAGTTTGGCCTTTTTGACCATCCCTTTCATGCCGACATCTAATTCATGCGTGGTAGCTACCCGTTTTTTACGACGGTTCCGATCATATGATGTGACCAATTCGCCATCTTTAAATGTCTTTGGTGTGAACTTGATGCCCATTGCTTCAATTTGTGCAACGGCTTGTTCATCATCTGGACCATAAAGCGTAATCGCGGTTCCTTTAAGACCATTCCGACCAGTCCGACCAACCCGGTGAATGAAGAATTCTAAATCTTCACGTGGGACTTCAGCATTAATGACCATGCTAATCCCTTCGATATCAATACCGCGGGCCGCTAAATCAGTTGCCACAACATATTGATAGTCTAAGTTATGAATTTCTTTCATAATCCGTTTACGTTGGCGTGGTGGAATATCGCCATGAATTTTAGCGACTTTCAAGCCTTGTGATTGTAAATAACGGTGGATGTCATCAACCTTGCTCTTCGTATTAGCGAAAACCAAGACCATGAAAGGATGGCCCATCGTCAATAATGAATAAATGGTTTGGTTGAGGGCTTTCCCCTTCGTTGGCACTAACCAGTTGTCGATTGTTGGGCTAATCACAGTTTCGTTTTTAACTTCTTCAATCACAGGATTGTGCATGTATTTTTGTAAGAAGGGTTGTAACTTATCAGGAATGGTTGCTGAGAAGACCATCATTTGTAAGTCTTCTGGCAAACGACTAGCGATGTCATCAACTGGCTTCAAAAAGCCCATGTCAAGTGTCATATCCGCTTCATCGATGACCAAGATCTTCGCTGTATAAATCTTAAGCGCCTTGCTCTTGATTAAATCTAAAATTCGACCAGGAGTCCCAATCACAATCTGTGGTTGATGTTGTTCGAGTTTTTCGATTTGGCGTTGCTTGTCAGTCCCACCAACATAACGACCAATCCGAATATCCCCCGTCATGTGTTGAGTGATTAATTCGGCAGCCGTATAGATTTGGTAAGCCAATTCGCGACTTGGGGCTGTGATGACGATTTGAACTTCGTCTTTTTCAGGCACCAGTTTATTTAAAAGGGGTAATAAGAACGCGTGGGTTTTCCCACTCCCCGTTTGTGATTGACCGATAACACTTTTACCAGCGTTGATGGCTGGAATCACACGCCGTTGAACCGCCGTGGGTTTTGTAAAGTGCATGTCGTCTAAAGCCGCAATGATTTCGGGTTTTAGATTAAATTGTGTAAATTGATTATCCATAAAGTCCTGCTTTCTATTGTTTGAATCCGGTAAATCTGGATCTGCGTCTATTCAGTGTACTGCGCGGCTAGCGCTGATAATTCTGCAATAATTATGTCGATTTCAGCTTGATCAGCTGCCTTAGCGCCACTAGCGAGTGGATGACCACCGCCATCATGTTGCTTCGCTAGTTCATTAATGATTGGGCCCTTTGAGCGGAAATGCACGCGGTAAGTGTCATCTGCTTGTTGCACGAAGATGACCCACGTTAATACCCCTTTCAAACGACCGGGTGTTCCAACAATCGAGTGTACTTGTTGCGGTTCAACATGTAACCGGTCCTGGGTTGCGCGATCAACCACTAAGTAGGCGACTTGTTGGTCGTTCACTTGAAGTTGATCGAATAAGTACCCTTGTAATTTGGCTTGTTCCAACGTGATTTCGTTCATCTTTTGATTGAGCTTATCATGGTGAATATCAAACGTCATCATTTGGGCGGCACATTCCATGGTATGTGGACTGGTTGAATTAAACATGAAGCGCCCCGTATCGCCGACAATCCCGGCATATAAAACACGCGCAGCTGCTTGATTGAATTGTAAGTGGCCTTCGCTGTTATTGACGATGTCAATAATGATTTCTGAGGTACTTGAGGCATCAGGTAACACCCAGTTTAAATCACCATAAGGATCATCGTTGGGATGATGATCAATTTTGATTAATTCAGCGCCTAAGTTAAACGTCTCACCACTAATCCGAGGTGAGTTGGCTGTATCAGTCACAATCACTAATGCACCTTGATAAGCAGCCGGTTCAATTTCTTGAACGTTTGCGAGCCATGCCAAGTTACCGGTGTCGCTCCCGACTTGGTAAATCGTCTTGTCTGGGTAGCTGTTACGCAGTACTTCAGCTAAGCCAACTTGTGAGCCAATCGCATCAGGATCAGGATTGACATGACGATGGATGATAATCGTATCGTAAGTTTCAATTTTAGCAATAATTTGTTCTGGAGTTGTCATTTATTAACCTCTTTCTAAGAGTTGACCAGTGACGAGTGCCTTAGCCACAATCACATGATTGGCGTAAACATCGACATCGATTTTAGCTGAACGCCGTCCAATTTCGAGCAAGCGTGGTAAAATCTGAATCTGCGTGTCGATTTGAATCAACCGTAAATAATGGAGGTTGATCTGTTCAATCATTGAATAGCGCTGATGTTGCGTCTGGAGCATTTGTTGACAAGCTGCCGAAACCGCTTCGGTCAGTACACCAAACGAAATTGTCCCTAAGTTATTCGTCATCTGGGGCGTCACTTCATATTCATATGCCGCCGTATAAAAGTCTGGGACAGTTTCACTAGGACGCAGTGGTTCGACAATCTGATCATAAAACGTCTCGGCGACTTGCGGTTGGCGTTGCGCCGTTTGCATGTTGCTCATGACATCTTGCCGGGTAATTAACCCTTCTAGTTCTAAATTGTCCGCCACCACTGGCATCACTTCTAAACTATTCCAAGTCATTGAATGGCCGACACTGGCAACACTCATGTATTTTTTAACGTTCGCGGGTTCCTTGGTCATGACTTTATCCAAGGTCATCGTGGCCGGTTTATCTAAAATATCCTTCACCGTCACAATCCCAACGAGGCGCATATGTTCGTTGACGACTGGAAAACGCGATTGTTTTACCGCCGCACTCAATTGCTTGTAGTCGGCCACCGTTTGATTAGCATGTAACGTGTGGATTTCAGCAAGTGGGTGGTAGATATCAGCCACCGTTGTGATTTCTTTTTTAATCAATTGATCGGTCAACGCCCGATTAATCAATGCCGCCACCGAATAGGTATCGTAGGCAGTTTGCAAAACCGGTAAAGCCAAGTCGTTGGCCAATGCAATGACGTCCGCCGAAGTGCCAAAACCGCCGGTAATCAAAACAGCGGCCCCGTTTTCAAGTGCTAAACGTTGCACATCCGTCCGATCACCAACAATCATCAATGACTTTGGCGTAATGTAGCGCGTGATGGCATCGATTTGCATCGCGCCAATCACAAATTTGTCCAACAACTTGTCTAAACCAGCGCGGCCACCAAGGACCTCGCCGTCAATCACTTGAACGATTTCTTCAAAGGTCAGATTTTCAATCTTCCCCTTTAACTTCTGTTCAATGCGGATGGTACCGACCCGTTCAATTGTGCTGACCAGGCCGTTATTTTCTGCCGCTTTAATTGCGCGATAAGCGGTTCCTTCACTTACCGAGAGTGTTTTGGCAATTGAGCGCACCGAAATCTTGTCACCAATCGGTAAATTTTCGATGTACATTAAAATTTGATCATGCTTAGTTGCCACTCAACGCCACCACCCTTTATCAGATTTACATAGTTATTAATAGTATATCGGTTTTAGCGCACAAAAACAAAGGAAACTCAACTATTCACGCTCCCAATCGTATAACGGTAACGTGATGTTTTCAAATGTTTGCGGTGCCAAGTTAGTCACCGTAATCCCGAGCAAGCGCACGCCATCTTCTGCATGGCCGATGGTTTGCCAAATTTCCCAAGCGATCGCCTCGAGTTCAGCTGCCTTGCCGACATATTCGTTAAATGTTTTACGCTTAGTAATAGTTTCAAATTGGCGATTCCGCACTTTTAAAACAACTGTCAAACCGTGTTTTTGATTCTTGCGTAAACGCCGTTCAAGTTCAATCGCTAACTTCTTCAACTCAACTTGCACCTGCTCTTCACTGATTAGGGGTTGCCCGTAAGTATTCTCATTGCCAATTGATTTGCGTTCACGTTGGTAGGCGACCGGGCGATTATCGATGCCGCGCACGTGCCGATATAAGCCGTAGCCAAGCTTGCCGAAATTTTGCATCAGCATCATTTCTGATTGTTCAAGCAAGTCCGCCCCCGTTAAAATCCCGAGTTCTTGCATTCGCGGCGCCGTTTTCTTACCGACCCCACGGAATTTTTCAATTGGCAAGCGACTTAAAAAGGCAATCGCTTGTTCCGGCAAAACGAGTGTCCGCCCCGCTGGCTTGCGGTAATCCGATGCCATCTTTGCTAAAAATTTATTGTACGAAATCCCCGCCGAGCTGACGAGTTGGGTTTCTTTAAGGATTTCTTTTTGAATGTAGGCGACCACATCAATTGTGTGTGCCAAGCCGAGTTTATTTTCCGTGACATCAAGGTACGCTTCATCAAAAGCAATCGGTTCAATCTTATCGGTTACCGTATGAAAAATCGTGTGAATCTGTTCCGAGACCGATTGATAAAGCGGAAAATTGGGCGCCTTAAAAACGGCTTGGTGATTCGGAATCAGTTCAGCTGCTTTTTGCGCACTCATCGCCGAGTGCACACCGTATTGTCGGGCAACATAGTTCGCGGTCGTCACGACCCCTTTGCCACCAGTATCACTCGGATTACGGGCAATCACGAGGGGCTTTTGGCGTAAGTCGGGCTGTTCACGCTCTTCAATCGATGCGTAAAACGCGTCCATATCAATGTGAATGATTTTGCGACTCGTATCATTTTCTAATGGAATCTTGAACAGCTCTGCCATGTTACCCCTCCTTAATTTTTTCAACATGCTTTTTCAGGCACATTGTTCCGCTTTTGACGCACTTCTTTCTTTAACGTGCTTTTAATTCGTAACCTTCTGTGCTTTGCTACATCAGCCAAATAATCGCCCTTGGCGCTTATCCGTCTGATTAGGCAAATGCTCAAAGGCTAACCGCGAATTAACACGCTTCTTCCTTTAACGTGCTTTTATCAATAAGAAAAGCCTGGCATGAGCATCTCATACACAGACTTTGCTGACTTGTTTAATTTAATTATTTTGAGTGGGATCAAAAATCCATTCGGCCCCTGTTGTTGCCAGTAAATCTGTTGCTTCTTTAGGCCCCATTGAACCGATTGAGTAACCTGGTAGTGGCGTTTGATCCGCATCCCAGACTTCACGAATCGCATCGACAAATTGCCATGAAGCGGCTAATTCATGCCAATGTGTGAAGTTCGTGCCATCCCCATTGAGCGCTTCTAAAATCAAACGTTCATAAGCTTCTGGACTGTCAGCCAACATCTGTTCATCATATTGGTAAGCCAATTGATCAGGTTTCAAGGCGAATCCTTGACCGACTTCTTTACCATTAATCGTTAATGAAAAGCCTTGTTCCGGTTCGACATAGATTGTTAAGACATCAGGTGCCATTGCTGAACGATCTGACTTATCATCAGCAAAAATATTGACGCCAGTCTTCTTGAAGACGATATTGATTTGCGTTTCTTTACGTGCCAATCGTTTACCGGTCCGGACGTAAAATGGTACGCCACACCACCGTTCGTTATCAATCATCACTTTCCCAGCGACAAATGTTTCGGTTTGTGAATCAGGCGCAACGTTGGTTTCTTGTTGATACCCCGGTTTGTTTTCGCCATCCACCGATGTTTCAGCATATTGGGCGCGCACAAAGTTTTGTTTGATTTCTGCTGGTGAGTAAGGTTGAATACTTCTGAAAAGACGTGTTTTTTCACGTTGCACATCTTCTGCCGTAAAGTTAACCGGCACTTCCATTGCAAGCATTCCGATCACTTGCATGATATGGTTTTGGAACATATCGCGCAAGGCCCCCGATGTTTCGTAATAGCCAGCGCGTTCTTCAACCCCTACTGATTCAGCCAACGTAATTTGGACGTTATCAATGAATTGATTATTCCATACACCACTCAATAGACCGTTCCCAAAACGCAAAGCAACGATATTTTGAATCATCTCTTTACCAAGGTAGTGATCAATCCGGTAGATTTGGTCTTCATCAAAGGTTTGCGTCAATTCTTGGTTAAGCGCCTTAGCACTTTCATAATCGCGACCAAATGGTTTTTCGATAATCAACCGGTTAAAGCCATCCGCCGTTAGGAGCGCTTCTGATCCGAGATGACTTGCGATTGTCCCGAAGAACCGTGGTGACATTGCCATGTAATAAATCCGATTTTTGTGTAAGTCGTATTGTTCATCCAACTGACTTGCTAAAGCCTTTAATGTTTCGTAGTGCTTAGCATCCGTCACATCATGTGATTGATAATAGAAATGGCCTACGAAAGCTTCTTTAGTTGCTTGATCTTCATCAAAGTTGTCCAAAGCTGTCATGACGATTTCGTGATAATGATCATCCGTCCATGGTCGCCGTGCTGTTCCAATGACAGCGAAGTGTTCTTTTAAATAACCCTTCCGGTATAAATTAAATAATGCGGGGTATAATTTCCGTTGGGCTAAGTCCCCGGAACCACCAAAAATAATAAAGAGTGCTGCTAAATCTGTGTGCATATCTCACACCACTTTCATATAAATTAATTTTGTGGCGTCACAAAGATGTGTTGTGCCGCTTTGAGGCCGATTTTGATTTCTGTTTGACTCGTATTATTAAAAACAGTCAACGGACTTTCGAAGAGGCCAACCTTTTGGAGCGTCACACTGTCACCGACTGACAAGCCAATTTCCAGTGTATATTTTAATAAGTCATTATCATCCAATACGCGATCGATAATCGCCGTTTCACCCACTTGTAATGTTTCAAGTGCGATGTGACTTTGTTGTTCGAATTCCCCCTTGGCATTGGGTATAATCCCACCATGCGGGCAACGCGTTGGATGCCCCAAGAAATCAGCTAACCGTTCAGCCAAGTCGTGATTAGTAACATGTTCGAGTTGTTCTGCTTCTGGGTGCACCGTATTGAATTGATAATGTAACTTGTCGACTAAAAAAACTTCCCATAACCGATGATTGCGCACTAATAGGGCTGCTTCGCGGGCGCCTTCACTTGTTAGTTGAATCCCTTGGTAAGGTGTGTGGTTGACGTAGTTTTCCTTCACTAACTTATTGACCATTTCCGTGACTGATGCCGCCGAAACGTTCAATCCCGCTAGTATTTCCTTATTGGTAACTTTCTTTGCGTCGCCACCAAGTTCAAAAATAATTTTTAAATAGTCTTCTTTATTGGGTGTCATTGCCATCCCGATCCTTAATCAAGTTTGTCGACAAACTTTTCTTAGTTATCCCTGAACTAAATGAATGTCTACTCTCTATTATGCCTTATTTGTAATAATTTTCATACCATCAAGCTTCAATTTAGCCCCTTAAATAGTAAAAAATTAATCTCTTTTCAGTAACAAAAAAAGGCGGTAGACCGATTTGTTTCAGTCTACCGCCTTAAATTTATGGTCGGTCTTCTCAAACCACTAATTCTAACAAATCGCTTGGTCAATTTGCTAGAATTCTGCTTCGAGAATCCCTTTCAATTCTTTAATCAATGGTTCTTTTGGATTGGTTACCGTACAGTTATCTTCATATGCCAGTTCTGCTAAATCATCAACGTGGCGATCAAAGTCGGCCTTTGTCACGCCATTATCACGTAAACGCATCTTGATGCCGATACTTTCCGCCAATGCAGTCACAGCATCTGCGTAAGCGGCCACCAGTTCTTCAGTCGTTTTACCTGGTAAACCGAGATAACGTGCAATTTCAGCATAATCTTCATCTGCTCTGAAGTAACTGTATTTAGCCCAGAGTGCCCGTTTCGTTGGTGTCTTAGCATTATAGCGAATGACATGCGGCATTGTAATGGCAATCATCAATCCGTGTGGCAAATTGAACGCGCCGCCCAGTTTGTGCGCCAGTGAATGGTTGATACCTAATAGCGCATTGGCAAAAGCCATTCCCGCCATTGTTGACGCATCATGCATATTGGCTTTAGCTGTCTTATCACCCGCATAACTCGCTTGTAAGTTATCAAAGACTAATTTAATGGCTTGCAAACTGAGCCCTTTTGTATAATTTGACGCCATCGCTGATACGTAACTTTCAGTCGCGTGGCATAAAACGTCCATCCCAGTATGCGCAACCACGCGTGGTGGCACACTTTCGATGAATTGACTATCCACAATTGCCACATCTGGTGTTAACGCATAATCTGCCAATGGATATTTGATATGCGTTTCACTATCAGTAATGACCGCAAACGGCGTTACTTCAGAACCCGTTCCAGAAGTGGTTGGGATACAGATTATTTTCGTTCGATCGAGGTTTGGGAACTTGTAAGTCCGTTTCCGAATATCTAAGAATTTTTGCTTAGCGCCAAAGATGTCGGGATCTTCTGTCTCTTAGAATAACCAGCTCGCTTTGGCCGGATCCTTGTCTGATCCCCCTCCTATGGCAACAATTGTATCGGGTTTGAAGCGTTTGATGACTTCGGCGCCTTTATAAATGGTATCGGTTGATGGATCTGGTTCGACATCGGCAAAGATTTGGACCTGCACTTGATCAGTGCGGCGCGCCAAGACGTCTTCAACAATTTGCACGTAACCTAAGTCGACCATCCCTTGATCAGCGACGATAAAAACCTTATGCAAGTCCGCCATTTTTTCTAAATAGTTCACTGAATTTTTTTCAAAATAGATTTTGCTGGGCAACTTCACCCATTGCATGTTATTCCGGCGCTTGGTTAGCGTCTTCACGTTCAACAAATCGATCGTTGAAACGTTGTGGGAGATTGAGTTATGGCCGTATGACCCACAGCCTAAGGTTAATGATGGCAACATGTCATTGTATAAATCACCAATCCCACCTTGTGCTGATGGTGTATTCACTAAGACCCGGCATGCTTTCATCCGTTTTGCAAATTCGAGTGGTAAAGCTTCATCCGTTGTATGCAACGAAGCCGTATGCCCAAGACCACCAAGATCTAGCATTGCTTCACAGAGTTGCAAGCCATCTTCGCGATCTTTAGCTTTAATCATCGCAAGTACGGGTGATAATTTTTCATGTGAGAGTGGATATTGGTGTCCAACACCTTTAATTTCAGCAATTAAAACTGGCGTATCTTCTGGAATATCGATCCCAGCTAGTTTGGCAATTTTAGCAGCAGATTGGCCTGGAATTGAAGGTCGGACCGCATTCTTATCTGGGTCGATTACTGCGTCATTGAGTGCTGATAATTCGCTTGGTTTAGCGAAGTAAACCCCTTGTGCTTGGAATTCCTTCTTCACTGCCGTATAAATTTCAGCATCAACAATTACGGCTTGTTCAGAAGCACAAATCATCCCGTTATCAAATGATTTCGAGAGGATTAAATCATTGACGGCTTGTTTGATGTTCGCCGAAGCTTCGATATACGCTGGCGCATTCCCAGCCCCAACCCCCAGTGCGGGCTTACCAGTTGAATAAGCGGCTTTCACCATCCCAGGACCACCAGTTGCTAAAACAGTTGCGACCCCTTCATGGTTCATTAAAGATTGGGTAGCTGCAATACTTGGTTCTTCGATATATAAGAGTGCATCTGCTGGCATACCGGCTTTAACCGCTGCAGCTTTAATGACATTCAATGCTTCAGCCGAACAACGTTGCGCACTAGGATGGAAAGCAAAGATGATTGGATTCCGCGTTTTAATCGCGATCTCAGCTTTAAAAATCGTCGTTGAAGTTGGATTCGTGACTGGCGTTACACCAGCAATGACACCAACGGGTTCTGCAATCTTAGTGATGCCATGTTCTGGATCTTCTTCAATCACACCAACTGTTTTATTGTCTTTAATCGCATTCCAAATTTCCTCAGTTGCAAAAATATTCTTGATGGCTTTATCTTCATAAATCCCACGGCCAGTTTCTTCAACCGCCATCTTAGCGAGTGCCATATGTTGGTCTAACCCAGCAATCGCCATTTGATGGACAATATTATCAATCTTGGCTTGATCGAATGTTTCCAAAATTGCTAATGCCCGTTGTGCACGCGTCACTAAATCGGTGACCATTTCATTCACTGTATTTTCAACCGTTTCAACTGCTGCTTTCTTAACCATATCGATTCCCTCCATGCCAATTAACTATTGTGATTTATTTAACAAAGTTAGTTTAGCGCATTTTGAGTTGTTTGTAAACTATTTTGTGACTATAATTACAAATTTTATTTCTTATTTAAAGGCGATTTATCTTTTTAAAAGCCTATATTTGATAATAAATTCACTATATAATGCAAATAAAAAAGCGCTCGGTTGAAGTATTCAATCGAGCGCTCTCTGAATTATTTTGTATCTTCTTTTGTTTCTTCAACCGTTTCTTCTTCAACCACTGTTGCGGCTTCTGAAGCAGTTGGTGTTACTGTCCGGATTGCGCTCAAGTTAAACTTGAGGTAAACGCCGTCACAATCTAAGACAACGATTTTAGTATCTGTATTAACAGAATCAATCACACCGTGTAAACCACCGATTGTGATGACTGCGTCGCCTTTTTTCATTTGGTTCACCATTTCTTGGTGTTTTTGTTGTTGTTTCTTTTGTGGGCGCATCACCATGAAATACATCATTGCCATCATTAAAATTAAGATAACGAAGAAACTGGGATTAAAACCGCCGGCACCTAACACAAAGTTTGCCATTTAAAAAACCTCTTTTCAATTTTGTCTATTACTAACTCTATCAGACTTATCAAGCAACTTCCAGTGATTCACTAGAAATTCCGAGTGTTCTTTTCATTGTAACCATATTCTTCGAAGAACGCTTCTCTGAATTCCAATAAATTATCTTGTTCGATGGCATCTTGCACTTGATGCATCAAATTAATCAAGAAGTATAAGTTATGGTAACTCGTCAAATGAATCCCAAACGTTTCGTCCGCTTTAATCAAGTGGCGAATGTAAGCGCGGGTGTAGTTCTTGCAGACATAACAATCACACTTAGGATCCAGTGGGCGGAAATCTTCTGAGTACTTCGCATTCTTAACCACTAATCGGCCTTGTGAGGTCATCGTTGTCCCATTACGGGCAATCCGGGTTGGCAACACGCAATCGAACATATCGACACCGCGAATCACACCATCGATCAAGGCATCAGGCGAACCGACGCCCATCAAGTACCGTGGTTTGTCTTCAGGCAACATTGGTGTTGTGAAATCAAGCACGCGATTCATTTCGCCTTTTGATTCACCAACTGATAAGCCACCGATTGAATAACCGGGGAAGTCCATCCCAACTAAATCGCGCGCACTTTGGCGGCGTAAGTCTTCAAAGCCGGCCCCTTGGACAATCCCAAATAGACCTTGCGTTGCTGGGTTTTGATGCGCAATCAAGCCCCGTTCAGCCCAACGTGATGTCCGTTCAACTGATTTTTTAACGTAGTCATAACTTTCAAAGAATGGTGGACATTCATCGAAACTCATCATGATATCGGCACCCAAAGCATTTTCGACTTGGATTGCTTTTTCCGGTGATAAGAACAGTTTTTCGCCGCTCAAATGACTCTTGAAAGCAACCCCTTCTTCACTGATATTCCGTAATTTCGCAAGCGAGAACACTTGGAAACCACCAGAATCGGTTAACACACCGCGGTCCCAGTTCATGAACTTATGAAGACCACCGGCTTTTTCAACGATGTCTTCCCCAGGTCGTAACCAGAGATGATAGGTGTTCGATAAAATAATGCCGGCACCCATTTCTTTTAATTCTTCAGGCGCCATTGTCTTAACACTGGCTTGGGTCCCAACAGGCATAAACATGGGTGTTTTAAACGTGCCATGTGGTGTCACAATTTCACCAAGGCGCGCCCCGGTATGTTTTTCTTTCTTGATTAAACGATACTTGATCGCTGGTTCCATTTAATCGACTCCAATTCTAGGATTATTGTTGGTTCAGTAATAATTGGTACGCATAGCGTTTCGGGGACGGATCGTGTGCTCTGACGCTGTCCCCACGCTCTTGAAAGTCTACTTTTTGAATCATATGTTGCATCGCCAAGTTATCAGGGTGCGTATCGATGCGTAAATCATGTGCACCTCGTAAACTGGCAGCGGTCACCAATAAGGTTAAAAACTGTGTCCCGAGATGTTGGCCGTGGAAGGCACTATCGAGTGCGACGCGGTGAATTGAAAAATAAGGTGTCGAACCAGATTGCCATTGACCATTGGTAATTGCTGCATAGCCAGGATCTTCAGTTGCTAGAATTGAGGCAACCCCAATCACCTGTTGGTCAGCCATCAGAATGTAACATAATTCTTGGTGAATCTCGTCCTCAAACTGAGTTTGATTAGGTTCACCTGCTTGCCATTGATTTATCTGGCGATTCTTTAAGGCGGCCTTTGCATGTTCGATAATCTCTAAAATCCGCGGTAAATCTGTAAACGTTGCTTTTCTCAAATACATCAATGCTGCCACCTCATTTTTGTCGAATTATTTAACAAACATGGCATCGCCGAAGCTAAAGAAACGATACCGTTCATCAACAGCGTGTTGATAAGCATTTAAGATGTTTTCGCGACCGGTAAATGAAGCGACCAACATCACTAAGGTTGATTTTGGTAAATGGAAGTTCGTGATGAATGCATCAACAGCTTTCCATTGATAACCAGGTTTGATAAAGATTGATGTCCAGCCACTATCAGCTTTGAGTTCACCATCAAACTTCGTCGCAATTGTTTCTAGCGTCCGAATGCTGGTTGTCCCCGTTGCCACAATGCGGCCACCATTTTGTTTGACTTCATTCAACGTTGCAGCAGCTTCTTCTGTTAATCGGTAGAATTCGCTGTGCATTTTGTGATCTTCCACGTTGTCTTCTGAAACAGGCCGGAAAGTTCCCAAACCAACATGCAACGTTAAGTACACGAGTTTGATGCCTTTATCCTGCACTTTTTGCAAGAGTTCTTCTGTCCAGTGGAAGCCAGCAGTTGGTGCGGCAGCTGAACCAGGTTCTTTAGCATAAACCGTTTGATACATTTCTGGATCATCTAATTTTTCTTTGATGTATGGTGGTAATGGCATTTCACCTAAAGCTTCTAGAATTTGCATGAAGATGCCGTCATACTTGAATTCAATCATGCGACCACCGTGTTCGAGTTCCTTGGTCACAACTGCTTTTAATTGACCATCACCAAAAACGACTTCGGTGCCGACTTTGGCCCGGCGTGCTGGCTTCATCAAGACTTCCCATTCATCGTCATGCGTGTTATTTAAAAGCAAGACTTCTTCGTGGCCGCCTGTATCAGGTTTCACACCATATAAACGTGCTGGCAAGACCCGTGAATTGTTCATGACAACTGCATCGCCGGGATTTAATTCATCGATAATGTCGTAGAAAACTTTATCTTCTAGTGCGCCTGTTTTGTGATCCATCACCAATAAACGAGACGCTGCCCGTTCAATCATCGGTGTTTGAGCAATTAATTCTTCTGGTAAATTATAATCAAAATCTTCTGTTGAAACCATTGTGTAACCTCTTTCTAATTTTCTGAATAGGGAATGCCGAGATGTTCATAACCAGCGGGCGTCACAACACGTCCCCGCGGTGTCCGTTTTAAGAACCCAATCTGTAATAAATACGGTTCGTAAACGGCTTCGATTGTTTCATTTTCTTCACCAATATTAGCCGCAATCGTCTTTAGACCGACTGGGCCGCCATGATAATAGTCAATCATCATCTGGAGAATCTTGCGGTCAATACTATCTAAGCCACGTACATCGACTTGTAGTTGACTAAGCGCATGGTCGGCAATCGCTTGATCAATTGCCGCTTGGTCCGCGACTTGAGCGTAATCGCGAATCCGTTTCAATAAGCGGTTCGCAATCCGCGGCGTCCCCCGCGAACGACGGGCAATCTCATGCGCGCCTTCTTGGACAATGGCCATGTTAAAGACATCTGCCGAGCGTTCAACGATATCGACCAAATCATCTTCATCATAGTATGCCATATGTTCGACGATTCCGAAACGATCACGTAACGGTGCCGACAATAAACCGGCCCGAGTCGTTGCGCCAATCAAGGTAAACGGTGGCAATGGGAAATGCACCGGGTGCGCAGTTGGCCCTTGTCCGACCACGATATCGATGTAGAAATCTTCCATCGCCGAATAAAGTAGTTCTTCGACCACTTTCGGCAAGCGATGAATTTCATCGATAAATAGCACATCACCAGGTTGTAACTCGTTCAACAACGCGACTAAATCGCCAGGCCGTTCAATTGCTGGCCCACTCGTCGTCCGAATCTGAACATGCAGTTCATTGGCAATCACCATCGCCAAGGTCGTCTTACCTAAACCAGGCGGGCCATATAATAGCACATGGTCCAACGACTCTTCCCGCTTTTTAGCGGCTTCAATATAAACCGCCAACTCATTTTTGACCCGGTCTTGACCGCAATATTGCGCGACGACTAGTGGCCGTAACCTCTTTTCAATACTTGTTACTGCGAAATCTTCCATTTCTGCGGAAACAATTCGTTCTTCTGCCATCCATTAGTCCTCCTTTATTTCTTCATTAATAAGCGTAAACCTTCACGTAAGTACTGATCCGTAGTTTGTGCATTCAAATCAGCCAGTGTTTTGGTAATCGCTTTGACTTCGCGGGCTGAATATCCAAGCGCGGTTAACGCCGCTAACGCATCGTTTAATTCTGGTGATTCACCAGGCGTACCAAGTTCGATAGCCGTTTGACCAGCGAGCGTTTCGGTTTGTTCCAAATCACCGAGCTTGCCCTTTAAATCTAAGACAATTTGTTGGGCAGTCTTCTTGCCAACCCCCGGGAACTTGGTCAAAT
>ENA-UOZF01000253-UOZF01000253.1-food-metagenome-genome-assembly--contig:-NODE-253-length-19277-cov-6.226459_pt1 | contig 19277 bp, 19 predicted proteins | sample MGYA00249869_ERZ772725 | MGnify/ENA primary metagenome ERZ772725 (study PRJEB29005, sample SAMN08379455) | food metagenome | isolation source: cheese spiked with Escherichia coli O103 | study: EMG produced... | reverse complement strand
GACGTCAGCAAAGGTTTGTGGGCGCCATTTTCGGGCTAAGACCTGATAACTCATGGGCTGGCTCTGAAACGCTGGAAGGTGAAATCACGAGGGGTCATGCTATCACAGCCCCGCTCAATCAGCGAGGCTATGTGGCGGGATTTGCTTAGTGGCCCGGGAAAGGGACCAGGCTGTAGCAGTTGATTCCCAGTTTTTCCAGGCGCTGCTCGCCGCCCAGATCGAACAGATTGATAATAAAGGCCGCGTCATGCACTTCACCGCCCAGACGACGGATGAGCTTCACGGTGGCGTCGATGGTGCCGCCGGTCGCCAGCAGATCGTCAACCACCAGCACCTTATCGCCTGCTTTAATGGCATCAACATGGATTTCCAGCTGATCGGTGCCGTACTCCAGCTCGTAGCTTTCCGCGATGGTTTCACGCGGCAACTTACGCGGCTTACGTACCGGAACAAAGCCTACACCCAGCGCCAGCGCAACCGGTGCGCCAAACAAAAAGCCGCGCGCCTCGGTGCCCACCACTTTGGTAATACCCGCGTCTTTATAACGCTCGGCCAGCAGCTCAATGCTGAGCGCATAGGCCTTCGGGTCTTCCAGCAAGCTGGTGACATCACGGAAAAGGATGCCAGGTTTCGGATAGTCCTGGATGCTTTGGATGCTGTTCTTCAGATATTCAAGCTGCTGTGCTGTTGCGGTCATAAGTTTATGCCTGATTAAAACGGTGTTACTCGCGGACATGCAAAATGGGCCAAGGAAACTTTTGTTTAACCTTTGACCAGGCTTACCCGCGCTCGAAAACGCCAGAATTTACTGGCTGTCAGCGACAATTGCAACCATCATTATTGCGCATCAGTGCTTTTGTTGCTTTGCATCAACCACCGGAATGCGCCACATAAATATCAGCAGACAGGCCAGAACGATCAGCAGCAAGATGCGCACCCAGGTAAGATTAACCAGCCACAGGGAAATAGCAAAGGTCAGTAAAATCATCATCACCGCCCGCGGCTTAGCGCCCGGCGGCATAGCACGGTATTGCTGCCAGTGGCGCAGGTAGCCGCCAAACCATGAGCGGTACAATAGCCAGTGGTGAAAGCGCGGCGACGAGCGGGCGAAACACCAGGCGGCAAGCAGGATAAACGGCGTCGTCGGCAGTAGCGGTAAAAAAACGCCCAGCGTTCCCAGCGCCACCGACAGCCAGCCAATGATGATCAAAATAATACGTGGCATAATGCGAATCGTTATCAAGAAGATAACGCTAATGTAGCACAGTTGCTTATCAGGGGATGGAGGAGTTATTTGAAAACCACCCGGCTTTTACATTCGCTGGAAAATCAGCTTGCGGAACTGGCCGCTCAGGTAGCGCCGATGGCGAATCACGCGACCCTCAGCCCGCGTTTCGATCGCCAGCTGTTCCGAACCCGCAGCACGCAGATGCAGGCTTATCTTGATGAAGCCAGAGATCGCTTTACGGAATTAAAACAGGCGGTCGAGCGCCAGCAGCTGGCGCAGGTTGCCTGGCTGGCGGAACGTCTTGTGGCTCAAATCGCCGCGATTAGCCGGGAAACGGCGACCTGGTCATTACGCGCCTGGGATAGCGCGTCGCCGACGCTTACCCGCTGGCAGCGGCGTCGGATACAGCATCAGGAGTATGAACGGCGCCTGCTGGCCATGCGCAACGATCGCCAGAGACAGCTGGCGCAAGCCATCAGCCTTGATGACCAGCAGCGGCTGGCAAAGGAAGTTGAGGCGTATGCCGGACGCCTCGCCCGCTGCCGCGATGCGCTGGAAAAAATTGAAAACAGGCTGGCCCGCTTAACACGCTAACTGGAGGGAGAAGTATGTCGCTGGAAAATGCGCCTGACGAGATCAAGCTGGCGGTCGATTTAATTATGCTGCTTGAGGAAAATAAAGTCCCTGCGCAAACCGTGCTAGCCGCGCTGGAAATTATCCGTCGTGACTATGAAAACAAAGTAAAAAGTGCGGAAGGGGCCTCGCAAAACGCGCCAGAGTAGTCTGTTGCCGAATCGGTGGGGGTGGCAGAGTCATCGCCTGCCCCTTACCACCACGGATAGATGCTCATGGAAAGATTCTCACGTACGCCGCACGATGCCATTTTTCGTCAAATGCTGACCCAGAAAGAGGTCGCTCGCGATTTTTTACAGCTTTACCTTCCCGCGCCGTTTTTAAGTATCTGCGATCTCAATACGCTGCAGCTGGCGTCCGGCAGCTTTATCGAAGAGGACCTGCGATCCAGCGACTCCGACATTCTCTACTCCCTGCAAACGCGGCACGGCGCTGGGTATATCTACGCGCTGATTGAACATCAAAGCTCGCCGGATAAGCTGATGGCTTTTCGCCTGATGCGCTATATGCTGCAGGCGGGATCCACGGAAAAACCCGGGCCACTCATTCGCGAACTGGCGAAGCAGTCGCCCAGGCACAAGGAGCTAATGATGACGATTGCCGAATGGCTGGAGGGGCGTAAAGAAAACTCGCGCAGCATTGCCCTGAAAATGCTCGCCAGCGGGCTGGATCCAAAGATGGTGATGGAGCTGACCGGCCTGAGCCAGGAAGAACTCTCCTCGCTCAGCCCTTAAAACCTGCGGGGCGGCATACCCACCGCCCCATTATGCTTAGCCCATCGTCGGCGAGGCATCGCCGCCTTTATCCCGCTTCACCTCTGTGACTTCATCGCCTTTCTCATTGCGCAGATGAACCTCAAGCTGGTTAAAGGCGATATCAATATTGTTCTCGCGACACAAGCGATCGATAGCGCGGTTAAGCTCATCCACCGCGTAGCTGCGATCGCGAAGTTCACGCACGTACAGGCGCAGTTCATGATCGAGCGTACTGGCGCCGAAGGTGGTAAAGAAGACCGCTGGCGCGGGCTCTTGCATGACTTTCGGATGCTCATGCGCGGCCTGGAGCAGCACTTCTTTGACCTTATCCAGGTCAGAACCATAGGCCACGCCAAGGCGGATGACCACGCGGGTGACGGTGTCGGAAAGCGACCAGTTAATTAAGCGTTCCGTCACGAAGGCCTTATTCGGAATAATGACCTCTTTACGGTCAAAATCCGTAATGGTCGTGGCGCGAATGCGGATTTTGCTGACGGTACCGGAGAAGGTACCAATGGTCACCGTATCGCCAATGCGCACCGGGCGCTCAAAGAGAATAATCAGACCGGAAACAAAGTTACCGAAGATCTCCTGTAAGCCAAACCCTAAACCAACCGACAGGGCGGCCGCCAGCCACTGAAGTTTGTCCCACGAAACGCCCAACGAGCCAAATACCGTCATCGCGCCAATAACAATAATGGCGTAATTAAGAATGGTCGTAATCGCATACGACGCCCCCTGGCGCATATTGAGCCTCGATAGCACCAGCACTTCCAGCAGGCCCGGCAGGTTGCGAATCAACGCCCAGGCGACCATCGACGCGACAATCGCGAACAGCAGGCTGCCCATGGTGACGCTTTTCACGGCGCTGACGCCGGCTTCCGTACCGTTGTAATGCCACAGCGTAATACTGTCGAGATAGGCGAAGACGGTGATCAGATCGGACCAAATCGCCCAGAACAGCACGGCAAATAGCGCGATCATCACCAGCATCGTAATACGTAGCGTTTGTTGGTTAACCTGCTCCAGGGCAATGGTCGGTTCTTCCTGGGGTTCGGCTCCTTCTGCCCCCTCTTTAACCAGATGCTGACGACGCGCCAGCGCCCGGCGCCAGGCAATACGCCGGGCGGCCACGCTCAGGCCGCGCAGAACGGTCTGGTAAAGCAGGTTCCACAGCATCACCAGATAAACGGTTTCAATCCAGCGGCCTGCCAGACGCAGCGTGGTGTAGAAGTAGCCGGTTGCCGTCAGCACCATCAGGGCGATGGGCACTATCGATAGCACGGTGACGGTGATAAGGCGCAGGCTGTGGGATTCTTTATCGCGCCAGCTTTCGCGGCACATCGGCAGGACAAGCACCGCGATCAGCAGCAGGTTGAGGAAAATCACGAACTGCCCGAGCACGTCATCCATCAGATGCAGCGGCGACAGTTCCGACATCACGGACCAGAAGTTCAGCGGCAACAGGGCAAGGCTTACGCGGACAATCTGCCGCCGCCAGTGGCTGGTCAACTGCGACGGCATATTAAAGTGGCTCACCGCCACACCGTCTTTTTCCAGCACCTTCCAGCACAGGCCAAACACCAGCCAGAACAGCGCCAGCTTCTTGCTATAGGCCCACAGCAAATCGCTGATATTCAGCTGCATCGTCAGCAGAATCAGACCAATGGCCAGAATCACCAGTACCACAGGCAGCGCGCGGATCAGATCGATCAGAATCGCTTTCGGCGTGTGGAGCTGAGTATCATTGCGCAGCTGCCCCACCTGTGAAGCCAGCTTCGCCTGATACGCTTTCAGCCAGTTAAGGCGCCAGCGAATCAGACCGGCAATCAGCAGCAACGGCAGGCCGGCAAGGAAAGCGATAAATACCGCAGGCCAGGCTTTTTCCCAGTTTACGGTGATTTTCATCGCCTTAAACTGCCCTTTCAGCGCTTCCGGGAAGGATTTAACCCACTCCCAGTCCATAGGACGGTTGCTGTTTACCCAAAAAATCTGCTGCGTCAGAATGGCTTTCAGGTTGGTCGACACGCTCATTAACTGCTGCTGATTGATCTGCAGGTTAATGGCCATCATCAGCTGGTTACCCAGCTGTTTGTTAAACTGATCGAGCAGCTCACGGCGCATATCAACGATTTCGAGAAGCGCGTCATGCACCTCGGGATTCACCTCGCTGCTATGCCCCTCCTCCAGCTTCGCGACGTACGCATCGCTCTGGAACAACGCATCGCGCTGCTGGTTAACCTCAAACTGCTCGAGGCGCAGGTCAGCGATGCGGTTTGTCATGTCGCTCAGCTCCTCCGCAGAGGGCAGCGTTTGCTGCTGCTGATAAAGGATACGCGACAGCAGAAGGCTACCTTTCAGCACGGAGATCTGCTCTTTTATATCACGCTCGGATTGCAAAGCGCGATCGAGCCAGGTCTTCACTTTGATATTGCGCTGAACCAGCTGATTACCATTTTCCGTCGCTGAAATAAGCCTTTCGCTAAGCTGGTGGTTAATATCCAGCTCCTGCTTCACCAGCGGATTGGCCTGAATACGCGCCGTTTCGTCCGGGGACACGGCTTCCTGAGCCGTCTTTTCCGTCAGCGTCAGGCGCTTGCTATTCACCGCTTCCTGCAATAACTGCAGCTGGTGTTCCAGGCGATTGCTGTAGGCGGTGACGTAATCACGCTGCTTTTGCAGGGTATCCTGCAGCACCGTGTTGCCTTCCAGGCTTTTGCGCTGTTGGTCTATCTGCGCATTCAGCAGAGCCTGCTGCGCCAGCAGCAAATTCTGCTGGGTAGGACGCAGCGTCTCCTCGCCCGTCGAGGTGCCGTTCAGACGATTACGGATCTGCTGCAGCTGCTGCGAAGCGGAATACATCGCATTCTGCACGCGTTCCGGCTGCGTCTGTAGAGAAACGAGCTGGCTGTTGTAGGTTGCCAGGTCGTTCTGCGCGTTTTGCAAATCGTCCAGGGTCTGGGAGACACGCGATTCCAGTTGACGTAGCGATAACGTGCTCAGCATTTTACGCGTCGCCTCATCATCGGGAACATCGCTTAGCGCGTTCAGGCTATCGATAGCCTGATTCATTTTCGCTGGCGCCTGAGTCACCTGCTGACGCAGCTGCGTCGTTTCCGACTTAATGCGTTCAATTTTATCGAGGGTTTCCAGGGTCTGGGTCAGGTCCTGCTGAACCAGCTTGTCCTGCGGGGTCAGATCCTTTTGCTTATTCAGCGTCGCGAGCTGGCTTTGGACCTCAGAACGTTCAGGTAAATCAGCCGCCAGCGCCGGGTTAACGCTAATACAGCCGATAAAAAACATCAGGGTAAGAACAACAGCGGATATGGCGTTTCGCCAACGGATAGTATGCAGCATAGTGTTAACATGAGTGATTGCAAAAGCCGGAGAATACCGGGGATCGTCGCAGCGCGAAGAATAGCACTTCTGTTATCGCGCGAATAGCGGCGGACAGCAGGAAAAATGTCCCTGATGTCCGCAAGGAGACTTAAGCTTCCCGTTCTTCGAAACCGCGTAAGGAGGGGCAAAATTGATACATTTCAAGCAGCGTTTCGACATAAGCCCGCGCCTCTTTGCGCAGATCGAAGGCGTTCGGCGCCAGCAGCCAATTTTCCATTAGGCCAGAAAGGTAGCTGCGCATTAAAATCGCCGCCCGGCGGGTCAATAAATTCGCGGGCAGCATCTTCGCCGCAATGCACTCTTTTAATGTTTGTTCAATACGATCGTAGCTATCAAGGCATAAACTTCGCTGCGCTTCCTGCAGCGTGACCATCTCACCGACGAATTCACATTTATGGAAGATGATTTCCATCATCAGGCGTCGGCGTTCCTCTGTCACCGTTGCTTCAAGGATATACACTAAGATCTCTCTGATAACTGACAGTGGATCGTTGGGGAATTTTGCCCGATACTCAACTTCGAGATCGTTGATGTTGGCTTCAGAAAGTACCCATATTTCATTAAATAAATCTGATTTATTTTTGAAATGCCAATAGATAGCGCCCCTCGTCACACCGGCCTCTTTTGCAATTGCGGCCAGCGAGGTGGATGATACCCCTTGCTGCGAAAACAAACGCAGAGCAACATCCAAAATATGTTGCCGGGTCTCAAGCGCCTGTTGTTTGGTTTTTCGTGCCATAGGTCGATGAGTTTACAGAGGTTACGTTTACATACATTTATGAATGTATGTACCATAGCATGACCATAATAGAAACACAGCAGTGGGTTTGTGGTCGATTGAGCCACTGAACAATTTGAAATTGGACACTCGAGGTTTACATATGAACAAAAACATAGGGTTAACGCCTCTGGCGGTCGTTCTGATGCTCTCAGGCAGCTTAGCGCTAACAGGATGTGACGACAAACCGGCTCAGCAAGGGGCCCAGCAAATGCCGGAAGTCGGTATTGTGACGCTCAAATCCGCTCCTCTACAAATTACTACCGAACTGCCAGGCCGTACCAGCGCCTATCGCGTTGCGGAAGTTCGTCCTCAGGTCAGTGGCATTATTCTTAAACGTAACTTCACCGAAGGGAGCGATATCCAGGCGGGCGTGTCTCTTTATCAAATCGATCCGGCGACCTATCAGGCCACGTATGAAAGCGCGAAAGGCGATTTAGCCAAAGCGCAGGCAGCGGCAAATATGGATCAGTTAACGGTTAAACGTTATCAGAAACTGTTGGGCACTAAGTACATTAGCCAACAGGATTACGATACTGCCGTGGCGACGGCTCAGCAGAGCAACGCCGCCGTAGTCGCCGCCAAAGCTGCGGTTGAAACCGCGCGCATTAATCTGGCCTACACCAAAGTCACCTCGCCAATCTCCGGCCGCATTGGTAAATCCGCCGTCACGGAAGGCGCTCTGGTGCAAAACGGGCAAACCACCGCGCTGGCAACCGTGCAACAACTGGATCCTATCTACGTTGACGTGACGCAATCGAGTAACGATTTCCTGCGTCTGAAACAAGAGCTGGCCAACGGCAAGCTGCAGCAGGAAAACGGTAAAGCGAAGGTTGAACTGGTCACTAACGACGGTCTGAAATACCCGCAGAACGGTACGCTGGAGTTCTCTGACGTCACCGTTGACCAGACCACCGGTTCTATCACGCTGCGCGCTATTTTCCCGAACCCGGATCACACTCTGCTGCCCGGCATGTTCGTCCGCGCACGTCTGGAAGAAGGGGTAAACCCTGATGCGTTGCTGGTTCCTCAGCAGGGCGTAACCCGCACTCCGCGTGGCGATGCCAGCGCTATGGTTGTCGGCGAAGGTGATAAAGTCGAAGTTCGCCAGATTACCGCCACTCAGGCTATCGGTGATAAATGGCTGGTCACCGAAGGGCTGAAAACGGGCGATCGCGTCATCATAACCGGTCTGCAAAAAGTCAGACCTGGTGTGCAGGTTAAAGCGCAGGAAGTCGTTTCTGACGATAAACAGCAAGCCGCAGGCAACGCTCAGTCAGAACAACCCAAGTCTTAACTTAAACAGGAGCCGTTAAGACATGCCTAATTTCTTTATCGATCGCCCCATATTTGCGTGGGTGATCGCCATTATCATCATGCTGGCTGGGGGGTTGTCGATCCTCAAGTTGCCGATAGCGCAATATCCGACGATTGCGCCGCCGGCAATTTCCATTACAGCCATGTACCCCGGTGCCGATGCTGAAACCGTGCAGAACACCGTGACCCAGGTTATCGAACAGAACATGAACGGTATCGATCACCTGATGTACATGTCTTCTAATGGCGACTCCACCGGTACAGCAACCATTACGCTAACCTTTGAATCCGGTACCGATCCGGATATTGCCCAGGTACAGGTGCAGAACAAGCTGGCGCTGGCGACACCGCTGCTGCCGCAAGAAGTTCAGCAGCAGGGTATCAGCGTTGAAAAGGCATCCAGCAGCTTCCTGATGGTTGTCGGCGTTATCAATACCAACGGCACCATGAATCAGGATGACATTTCTGACTATGTCGCCGCCAACATGAAGGATGCGATTAGCCGTACCAGCGGCGTCGGTGACGTGCAGCTGTTTGGTTCCCAGTACGCCATGCGCATCTGGATGGATCCGAACAAGCTGAATAACTTCCAGCTGACGCCGGTTGACGTTATCAGCGCCCTGAAAGCGCAGAACGCCCAGGTTGCAGCAGGACAGTTAGGCGGTACGCCGCCGGTGAAAGGCCAGCAGCTGAACGCCTCCATCGTGGCGCAGACTCGTTTGACCAATACTGAAGAGTTCGGCAACATTCTGCTGAAGGTTAACCAGGACGGTTCCCAGGTGCGTCTGCGCGATGTCGCGAAGATTGAGCTGGGTGGTGAAAACTATGACGTTATCGCGAAGTTTAACGGTCAGCCCGCCTCTGGTCTGGGTATTAAATTAGCGACCGGCGCGAACGCGCTGGATACCGCCAACGCCATTCGTGCCGAACTGAAGAAAATGGAGCCTTTCTTCCCTTCAGGCCTGAAGATTGTTTATCCGTATGACACCACGCCATTCGTGCAGATCTCCATTCACGAAGTGGTGAAAACGCTGGTTGAAGCAATCATTCTGGTGTTCCTGGTCATGTATCTGTTCCTGCAGAACTTCCGCGCAACGCTGATTCCGACTATCGCCGTGCCGGTCGTATTGCTGGGGACGTTCGCTATCCTCGCGCTGTTCGGCTTCTCGATAAACACGCTCACCATGTTTGGTATGGTGCTCGCCATAGGCCTGCTGGTGGATGACGCCATCGTGGTGGTGGAAAACGTCGAGCGTGTGATGGCCGAAGAAGGGCTACCGCCGAAGGAAGCCACGCGGAAATCAATGGGCCAGATTCAGGGCGCGCTGGTGGGTATCGCGATGGTGCTTTCCGCGGTGTTTATCCCGATGGCCTTCTTCGGCGGTTCTACCGGTGCGATTTACCGTCAGTTCTCGATCACTATCGTTTCCGCGATGGCGCTGTCGGTACTGGTGGCACTCATTCTGACCCCGGCGCTCTGCGCCACGATGCTGAAGCCCATCCAAAAAGGCAGCCATGGCGCAACCACCGGCTTCTTCGGTTGGTTTAACCGCATGTTTGATAAGAGCACGCATCACTACACCGATAGCGTAGGCAACATCCTGCGCAGTACCGGTCGTTATCTGGTGCTGTATCTGATCATCGTTGTCGGCATGGCCTGGCTGTTCGTTCGTCTGCCGAGTTCGTTCCTGCCGGACGAAGACCAGGGCGTATTCCTGAGCATGGCGCAGCTGCCAGCGGGCGCAACTCAGGAGCGTACCCAGAAAGTTCTGGATGAGATGACTGATTACTATCTCACCAAAGAGAAAAACAACGTTGAATCGGTATTCGCCGTTAACGGCTTTGGTTTCGCGGGTCGTGGGCAGAACACCGGCATCGCGTTCGTCTCTCTGAAGGACTGGAGCCAGCGTCCAGGCGAAGAGAACAAAGTTGAAGCGATTACCGGGCGCGCAATGGGCTATTTCTCGCAGATTAAAGACGCAATGGTCTTCGCCTTTAACCTGCCGGCAATTGTTGAACTGGGTACCGCAACGGGCTTCGACTTCCAGCTGATCGACCAGGCAGGATTGGGCCACGAAAAACTGACTCAGGCCCGTAACCAGCTCTTTGGTATGGTCGCGCAGCATCCTGACGTCTTAAGCGGCGTTCGTCCAAACGGCCTGGAAGATACTCCGCAGTTCAAAGTGGATATCGATCAGGAAAAAGCGCAGGCTCTCGGCGTGTCTATCAGCGACATTAACACGACGCTTGGCGCAGCATGGGGTGGGAGCTACGTCAACGACTTCATTGACCGCGGTCGCGTGAAGAAAGTGTATATCATGTCTGAAGCGAAATACCGTATGTTGCCGGAAGATATCGGTAACTGGTACGTACGCGGTAGCGATGGACAGATGGTGCCCTTCTCCGCCTTCTCAACTTCACGCTGGGAATACGGCTCACCGCGTCTGGAGCGTTACAACGGTCTGCCATCGATGGAAATCCTCGGCCAGGCGACACCGGGTAAGAGTACCGGTGAAGCGATGAACCTGATGGAAGAGCTGGCGGGTAAACTGCCTGCGGGCATTGGCTATGACTGGACCGGCATGTCTTACCAGGAACGGTTGTCAGGCAACCAGGCACCTGCGCTGTACGCCATCTCGCTGATTGTCGTCTTCCTGTGTCTGGCTGCGCTGTATGAAAGCTGGTCGATCCCATTCTCGGTAATGCTGGTCGTTCCGCTGGGGGTTGTGGGTGCACTGCTGGCTGCCACTTTCCGCGGATTGACCAACGACGTTTACTTCCAGGTTGGCCTGCTGACCACCATCGGCCTGTCGGCGAAGAACGCGATACTTATCGTTGAATTCGCCAAGGATCTGATGGATAAAGAAGGCAAAGGCCTGATTGAAGCAACGCTGGAAGCCGTTCGTATGCGTCTGCGTCCGATTCTGATGACCTCGCTGGCGTTCATCCTTGGGGTAATGCCGCTGGTTATCAGCTCCGGCGCAGGCTCCGGCGCGCAGAACGCCGTCGGTACTGGCGTAATGGGCGGGATGGTGACCGCGACGGTTCTGGCGATTTTCTTCGTGCCGGTGTTCTTCGTGGTCGTGCGTCGCCGCTTTAGTAAGAAAAATGAGGATATTGAGCACAGCCATCCGGTTGAGCATCATTAATCTCTCTTCACAGGGCCGCACACGCGGCCCTTTTCTTTTCCCTGATTTAAAGCGCACGGATTGTTATTGTTTATTTTATAACCTGAGATATAATATTTAATGATGAGTCGTGGTGCTTATCTCCGTTTTTTCTCTGCGACTTTCCTTCCCGTTTACCCTAACTCAGAATATTCTCAATCACTGACTTTATGTATGGTTGTCTTCGTATAACGGCAAAACGCAGCGGCTAACTTGATGAAATATAAGGTCAGTGTTCGTTTTTACCGATCGGGGTAACGGCACGATATAATAAAGACCGAGGCATTGAAGATAAATGGACGCTGATAATTGTAATTTTTCGTAATAGCACGATGAAATCTTTTTAAGAGTGGATTATAGTTAAACAGCAAGATTACAATGTATGTGTCAGGTCTGTTAGTCGTGTTCATCCCACAACGGTCGTTTAAACCACTCAAAAGGGGATGCGTTATGGACGAATACTCGCCAAAAAGACATGATATTGCGCAGCTTAAATTTCTCTGCGAAACCCTGTATCATGACTGTCTTGCAAACCTGGAAGAGAGCAACCACGGCTGGGTTAATGACCCGACCTCGGCTGTCAATCTTCAACTTAATGAATTGATCGAGCACATTGCCGCGTTCGCGCTTAATTATAAAATTAAGTATGCTGAGGATAATAAGCTGATTACTCAGATTGACGAATATCTGGATGACACTTTCGTCTTGTTCAGCAACTACGGCATTAACAGTGCGGATCTGCAGAAATGGCGCAAATCTGGCAATCGGTTATTCCGCTGCTTTGTCAACGCCAGTCGGGAAAACCCGGCCAGTCTTTCTTGTTAGTATTATTACAATCAAAAGGTGAATTTATGTCTGATAAAACATTAACCAAAATAGACTATTTGATGCGCTTACGACGCTGTCAGACAATTGATACGCTGGAGCGCGTAATTGAAAAAAATAAATATGAACTTTCCGATAATGAACTGGCGGTATTTTACTCAGCGGCCGACCATCGTCTTGCCGAACTGACGATGAATAAACTGTATGACAAGATCCCGCCTTCAGTCTGGAAATTTATCCGCTAGTTTATTTCAAATGAAAGTCATACATCTCGTGTCGAAAACGCCCCGCTTTGGTGATGATAATAAGTGTGATAGTGCTCACAGATGTTGGCTTAATGCACAGATGAAACCGGTTTCTTTTTATACTATGGCGGCCTGACGATAAGGAAATAGGGGAAGCGTCCATGAGTGAAGAGAAACAAAAAATGATTGCCGGCGAACTGTATCTGGCAGGTGACGCCACGTTGAAAGCCGATCGCCTGCGGGCCAGGCAACTGTTGCACCGCTACAATCATTCGGCGCCTGAAGAACATGAATTAAGAAAAGCATTATTGTCTGAACTGCTTGGGCACGCGAGCGATGCGTATATCGAACCCACTTTTCGCTGCGACTACGGCTACAATATCTCCCTCGGCAAAAATTTCTACGCGAACTTTGATTGCGTCATGCTGGACGTCTGTCCGATTCAAATTGGGGATAACTGCATGCTGGCGCCGGGCGTACATATTTATACCGCCACGCATCCCCTTGACCCGGTCGATCGCAATAGTGGTCAGGAGTACGGAAAACCCGTCACCATCGGGCATAATGTGTGGATTGGCGGCCGGGCAGTCATTAATCCTGGCGTGACTATCGGCGATAATGCCGTGGTGGCTTCAGGTTCCGTGGTAGTGAAAAATGTGCCAGCCAACGCCGTCGTCGGCGGAAACCCGGCACGGATTATCAAAATGCTGGAGAGCGAAAAACGGTAACTGTTATGCTTTTCTGCAACCAATCTGTTACTTTCCCCCTGGATTTACGCAACATAAAATACCCCCCAGGCTGAGCCCGGTTTGTCACGCCTGCATACGGGCTCATGGCAGAATTTGGGGAATAAGATGACAGAAATACAGCTGCTGCTAAAAAGCACCATTGATGAACTTAATGTGAAAGAGAAGCGCGACAATCGTCCGCGCTTTAGCATTAGCTTTATTCGCAATCACCCATGGCTTTTTGTCGCCATGTACGCGGCTTTCCTGGCCACGCTTATTGTGATGCTTCGTTCCGAAACGCTGGTGGATTCTGTCTGGCTGTTAATCGTGTTATTTGTTCTGCTAAACGGTTTCTTCTTCTTTGACGTCTATCCGCGCTATCGTTATGAAGATATCGACGTTCTTGATTTTCGCGTTTGCTACAACGGCGAATGGTATAACACCCGGTTTGTCCCTGAACAACTGCTCGAACGCATTCTGCAATCGCCACGCGTCGGTCGCGATCAGAAGGCGCAGCTACAAAAAATGATCGCCACCAAAGGCGAACTCTCATTTTACGATGTGTTTTCCCTTACTCGCGTCGGTTCTGCGCAATAAGACGATTGAGCGTCCGTACCGCAGCAATAAAATGTGAGGCGGACGTATTTCCGTAGCCCAGAACCAACCCGCTTCGCGCCGTTTTTGCATCAAGATAAAAACGGCTTAATGCCCCGGGCGCCAGCTGAAACCGCCGGGCCTGCTGCGCAATCGCCTGGTCATCCACGTTGTCGATAGCGACGGTCAGGTGCAAGCCCCCCTCGCCGCCCAAGAGTTCATAAGGATGGTTAAGTTCTTGAGCCAGGACGTCCCGCAGCTGCTGCTGGCGTTTGCGGTACAAACGGCGCATGGCGGCCAAATGACGTGCGTAGTGCCCCTCTTCAATGAACAACGCCAGCGCCTTCTGTTCAGCCCGGTGCCCGCCGCGTAATAGCGCCCCAATGGCGCCTTGTGCAGCGTCCGCCAGCGCGGGAGGCATCACCATAAAACCGATGCGCAGCGCTGGAAACAGCGTTTTGCTGAACGTCCCCAGATAAACCACCGGCCTGTGCTTCGCCATCCCCAGCATGGCCGGAATGGGCTCGCCGCTATAGCGAAATTCGCTGTCATAATCATCCTCAATAATCCACGAATCATACCGGCGGGCATATTCCAGTAACGCCAGTCGTCGCCCGGCGCTCATTACGGCTCCGCAGGGGTATTGATGTGAAGGTGAAGTAAAGATCAATCGCGGCGCTTCGCCATCATCAGAGGTATCAAAACGCATTCCTTCACGATCAACCGGTACGCCCTTTATATGAAGCCCTGATTTGAGAAAGATGCTTTTTGCTCCCGGATAACCGGGCTCTTCCACCCATGCCCTATCGCCGGCTACGCTCAGCAGGTGCGTGCATAAATCGACGCCTTCCAGCGCCCCTTCAGTAATCACAATCTGGCTGGCTTCGCAGCGGATCCCCCGGGAGAGCGCGAGGTGCCGGGCAATGGCTTTTCGCAGTACGAGCTCTCCCTGCGCATCGCCGTAGCCCAGTAATGCGCTGGCCTCTTCGCGCAGTACCCGATCGAGCAGTCGACGCCAGATGGAAAGTGGAAAGTAATTAACCGCAGGCATTCCCGGCGTAAAGAGCAGCGTGGGCGAATCACGGTGAATTGCTGCCGGCAGTCCCTGTAAATATTCAGGGAGCACAATAACGCGCGCCTCAATGTCCCCTTCTCCCTGAGACATCAAGGGCGCGACGTACGTCCCCTGGCGACTACGCAATAGATATCCTTCTATCGCCAACTGCTCCAGCGCGCTGTTGATGGTATTGCGCGACAGCCCCAGATGCTGCGCCATGGCGCGCGAACCGGGTAGACGACTATCGCCCGCCAGCGTGCCCTGCAAAATAGCCTCGCGCAGTTGCTGATAGAGGGTACGCTGTAGGGTTTCACTTCCCTTACCGCGCAGGGCCTGCTCGAGTAAAGTAAAAAAAGCATCATCTGGAATATTCATCACCGCTCCTCGTGGCACCATAAAAACATACTCTTATGGCACTTTTTATGGAACCAACAAGTGCTTAATCTCATGGCATTCGCCCACAAAGGAAACCCCCATGAGCCATCTTAATCAATTCGATCAGCCCGTTGGCGCTGCCCTGCCCGACTGGCAGCCCCGTCAGCATCCCGAGAGGTTGAACCTGCAGGGTCGCCTTTGCCGGCTTGAGCCATTGCGCTCCACGCACGCCGGTGCGCTGTTTGACGCCCATCGACTGGCCCCGGATACGCGAAGCTGGACATGGCTGCTGCGTGAGCCGGATAACAGCGTCGAGGAATATCGCGCGTGGATAGAGAGCGTGGCCATGCAGGCCGACCCCATTCACTTTGCGGTGATAGATCAGCAGACAGACCAGCCCATCGGCTCACTGGCGCTGATGAGAATCGATGCCAAAAATGGCGTTGTTGAAGTCGGCCACGTTCACTTCTCGCCTCTGTTGAGCCGGACGGCGATGGCAACCGAGGCCCACTGGCTGCTGATGCACTACGTATTTGCTATGCTCGGCTATCGTCGCTACGAGTGGAAATGCAACAGCCTGAACGGGCCTTCACGCCGGGCGGCGCTGCGGCTGGGGTTTCAGTATGAGGGACGCTTTCGTCAGGCGCTGGTGATAAAGGGCCACAACCGCGATACCGACTGGTTTTCGATTATCGATTCCGAGTGGCCACAGATTGACAGAGCAATGCGGCAATGGCTGGCCGCCGACAACTTTAGCGCCGACGGCCAGCAGTTACGAACGCTGGAGAGCTTCCGTTAACGTCTTTTCTTGCGGCCCTGTACGGCCTTAAAGCGGGGATTGCTTTTGCAGATAACGTACAGCCGCCCCTTTCGTTTAACGATCTGGCAATCCGGGTGGCGCTGTTTCGCGCTACGTAGTGAGTTGAGTACCTGCATTATTTGCTCCTCTTCGCATCAATAAAGCCACCGAAGCGCTGGCGGAAACGTGCGGTGCTGCCTTCGTTGTTGAAGGCCTTCTGTTTACCGGTGTAATACGGATGCGATTTGGAGGAGACGTCGAGCGTCACGTAGGGATACGTCTCGCCATCCAGCTCAATCTCACGCTCGGTGCGGATCGTTGAACCGACTTTAAAGAATTCGTTAGCGCTGGTGTCGTGAAAAACCACCGTACGATAATGCGGATGAATATTGGGTTTCATAGCGACCTCAATCATTATGTTATAACATAACAATATCGTACGCCGTGCGAGTCTAAAGATCAACCCTGAGAATGAGAAGGATTATGGGCGGCACAGGCCGCCCGTTACGGATTAAGGGCTCAGCTGATGCGCCAGGGCCCTGAGCTGTTCGGCAATAGACTGCAGGTCTTTGCCGGGCTCCGTTTTCGGCCCGGTAGAGTGGCGCACGACCAGACGGGCCGGAAGAATAGAAGAAGTATGGGAGGTTTCGTTATCGCCGCTATCGAGAAGGCGCCGAACGGCCTCTTTTCCCTGTAAGTCAAGATCCAGCGAAACGGTGGTTAGCGCCGGGTAAAAGAACGAACTTTCATAGGTATCATCATAACCAATAACCGACTTTTCCCCCGGGATCGGTACCTGATGCTGGTGAAACGCGCTAAGCACGCCCAGCGCCATCTGATCGTTCCCCACCAAAACGGCGGTAAAGTTTGGCGTCTCCCGCAACATTTGCAGCGCGCCGGCATAGCCGCTCTGCGCATCCCAGTTACCGCGAATCACCGTGACCGGCTGTAGGCCATAACCTTCGAGGGTTTCTAGCCAGCTTTTCAAACGCAGTTTGGCCGATACCGAGCTTTCCGGACCGGCCAACAGCGCTATCTCCCGATGCCCCATTTCATAGAGATATTTGACGCTGGCTCGGGTGCCGTCCGCCGGGTTAAACGAAACGTTAAACACAGAGCTATAGGGATCGACATCTAAAAACAGACAAACGATATCATCGTTATCAGCGGCAATTTTCTGAGCCTGATCAGTCTCCAGCGGCACGTTGATGATGACCTTATCCACCAGTTGAGACTTAAGTTCATTAATGGAATCTTGAATGCTTTGGTTGACGCTCTCATCAATCATTGAAATGAGCACCTGATAACCTTCCACATTCGCATAGCGTTTTACCGCCGCGGCCACCTGGGAAGGCGCATGCAATGCGAGGGAGATCGTAACCAGGCCCACGGTACGGCTTTGCTTGCCTACCAGCTGTTGCGCCAGGCGGTTTGGGACATAGCGTAGCTCCTCAATGGATTTCTCCACCTTGCTGCGCGTGGCTTTGGATACATTAGCAGATTTGTTGAGTACCCTGGACACGGTCTGATAGGAGACGCCCGCATGGCGAGCAACGTCTTCTAAGGTCGCGCTTTTAGACTTCATGGTCCGGTTCCTTATGTTGTTATCCCTGAATTGTAACAGGGGCAATGTAAAAAAACGCTCATTGCCGCCTCCCCCGAACAACAATCAGCATTAAAAGTATTACGCTCACAATACAACAAATTGTGAATGGACTCACCACTCGTAACAAAACCCGCTAATTTATTTGCAGTTAATCACACTATAGCGATCATTCAATTGCCTGAATTTTGGTTTAGGCATTTTATAACATCGGTTATGTGAACGTAATACAAAACAATAAGAGGATAGACATGAACACTACGCTGCGCACACTCTCCGCTGCGTTGGCCGCTGCGCTGATTTCACCATCCGTGTTTGCTGCTTCCGCCACGCTTCCGGGTATCGATTTTCATGGCTATATGCGCGCCGGGGTTGGGGTCTCCGGCGACGGTAGTCAGGCCGAATGGCAAAAAAACAAAATTGGCCGTCTGGGTAACGAGTCCGATACCTACGGCGAGCTGGAGTTGGGCTCGGAGGTCTACAAGAAAAATGACGTGAGCTTCTATCTCGATAGCATGGTCAGCATGGTTTCAGACGGTTCGAACGATAACGAAACCACGCTCGATGATGATGCGCAGTTCGGCCTGCGCCAGCTCAACCTGCAAATTAAAGGGCTGGTCCCCGGCGATCCGAACGCGGTCATTTGGGGCGGTAAACGCTACTACCAGCGCCACGATCTGCACATCATTGATACCAAATACTGGAACATTTCCGGATCCGGCGCCGGGATCGAAAACTATACCCTCGGCCCTGGCGCCGTCTCATTTGCCTGGATCCGCGGCGACGCGAATGACGTTGACTACCGCGTCGACGGCGATAGCAACGTGAATATTAACTACCTTGACCTGCGCTACGCAGGCTGGAAGCCATGGGCCGGGTCGTGGACCGAATTTGGTATCGACTACGCGATGCCTAACACCACCAAAAAGCAGGACTCCTACGGCGGCCTGTATGATGCAGAAAACGGCGTCATGCTAACCGGTGAAATCAGCCAGGATATGCTGGGCGGTTACAACAAAACGGTGCTGCAGTACGCAAACAAAGGGCTGGCGCAGAACATGGTTTCCCAGGGCGGCGGCTGGTATGACATGTGGAACTACGTCAATGACGCCACCGGCTATCGGGTGATCAATACCGGTTTAATTCCGATCACCGAAAAATTCTCTATTAACCACGTTCTGACCTGGGGCTCCGCGGACAACATCACCGATTACACGGATAAAACGCGCATGCTGTCGCTGGTAGCTCGCGGACAGTATCAGTTCACCGAATATGTACGCCTGATTGGCGAAGTAGGCGGTTTTTACCAAAAAGATAGCTACAAGAACAATACGGACTATAAGCAGGCCGGTGAGAAATACACCATCGCGCTGGGCCTGGCCGATGGCCCTGACTTTATGTCTCGCCCGGAACTGCGTATTTTCGCTTCTTATCTGAATGACTCAGAAAATGGTAAACCGTTCGAAGATCAAACTGCCAATAATACGTGGAACTTTGGTGTCCAGGTCGAAGCCTGGTGGTAAGAGTAGCTAAACTGTTTTATCTCCAACTGTAAGGTCGTTAATTACCCTCCGGTAATGATTATTGCCATTGAATGCTTTGTTTTATTTTCGGGATAACCCATTATTGCGTTATCCCGTTTTATTTTATTTACGGCTGGCAAAGTGTTCGTCAAGTAATTGTCGCAAAGCATCCGACTGCTTACCGAAAATAGCATGCACCTGCTGCCCAAGAATAATCACGCCAAGCGCGCCCTGCTGCTGTAGTCCCTGAG
>ENA-UOZF01000236-UOZF01000236.1-food-metagenome-genome-assembly--contig:-NODE-236-length-20144-cov-4.159490_pt1 | contig 20144 bp, 16 predicted proteins | sample MGYA00249869_ERZ772725 | MGnify/ENA primary metagenome ERZ772725 (study PRJEB29005, sample SAMN08379455) | food metagenome | isolation source: cheese spiked with Escherichia coli O103 | study: EMG produced... | reverse complement strand
TGGCATGAATAGCCAGCTGCGTTTTTATCGTCATATTATCTGCGCCCCCAGGAGATCTCTACAATTGGCCTTATCTCTCTTAACTATGTCCATTGCTTTAAGGTTTCTCAGCTTTCCTGTTATGAAATTATTGTCCATCAGCGCAGGTTTACCCCGATATTGCCGGTGGGCAGCCCCCCGCCCGCCGGCAAATACGCAGCGAGGGTAATTAGCCGTTACGCTTGACGCAAATATCGCGTAGCGCGGCGGCAAGATCCAGCTGTGCCAGCTCTTTCAAGCCTTCTCGCTTGATAAACTGGCTGCGGTGCTTGCTTTTAACCTCTTCCAGGCTTTTCTTTATCTCGCTCGGCGGTAATTTATACCAGCCGCGACGATGCTTCTCGCCGCCAATTTCCAGCCAAAGCTCAGAATAACTGGTTTTTACTCTCTCACTTTTAACATGATAATGGCTGTCAATCGCATAGATCTCCTTGATATTGAAATGCGATAAAAAGCCGTACAGCAGCGTGATAATTAAGTTTTTAGGGCGGATGCCGTAAAGCTCTTTGGTCAGCGCCTTCACTTCTTCATTATCAATGTCTTTCCCCCCCTGGATCCCGCCAATCCACGCCTGACCATCTGCGGTACAGGAAAAACAGATACTGTAGACGCGCCTATCGCCGAGGAACATTAACAGCATCAGCTCCCCCTCCTCCTGAAAAGGCGATGCCAGAAGCTTCACATCAATACAGGTACCGTTTTTCAGCGGAATAGCGATTAATGAACGACCGAACGCCGCCATATCGTACAGCTGCGGCAACGCCTCGGGACGGAAGGTTTTCTCTATAAAATTCAATGCGCCATGAGCAATATTGAGTTTCGCTCTTTTTGACATTTTTTTATTTAAATAGGCTTTGAAGGGTTTATCTTCAAAGTTAACCAGCCCCTCGGTTGCGCCGGTTAATTTCGCGCAAGCGTAGTTTTCACATAATGTCTGATATTCCTTATATTTCCCTCCGATTAGCGATATCTCGCGGCATTTACGCAATGCCTTTTTATAGTTGAGTTTAACGTGACAAATAAATTTATTATTTTTCCGCCATTCTTTGATAGCGGCTACTGCGGTTGTCGAAGCCATTGACCATAATCCATAGATACATCCATAAGCCCGCCAATATTAGCATAGTTTATACAAGTCAATGTTTAACTTACCGGTCGTTGTCGATTCGTTTAATAAATAATTTGCTCAGCGCTAAAATAAGCGCCGCCAGATTCTGAAATAGTCTTTCAACTATTATTATTGGTAGGTTGCCGGCTATTTCCTGCTTTAACAGAACCTACCCGCACTTACCGCTCTGTGCGGCCGGCGCGCGCGCCGGGTGCATCCCCCAGCCGTTTTGCCTATACTTGCTCACGGTCAAAACTGAACTTAAGTGGGTAACGCATGGAAATTGATCTCGATAACCTGGTCTTTAGCGGACTGGAAGAAGCGCAAGAGCGCAACGCTGAACGTCTTGAAGATGCCGATAAAAAAGCGCAGGCCATTGTTGCCGACGATGACTGCGGCGACGCCTGTAAGATCTAACCGCTAAACCGGCAATCCTGCCGGTTTTTTTGCCCGCCTCGCCGCCCCCCGTCGGCCTTAAAAGCGTCTTCAGCGCGTCTTTCAAAGAAAATTTTTCTCCGGATACGCCATTTTACAAATTTAACCTGCAACTTTTTTCTCTGCCGGGTGCGGTAATATTCTGACTATCGTCCCTGTCGGCCATACTGCCCTCCCTCGGCCCACAGGCGTAAATCCACGTCGGGAAAGGACGCCTTCGCTCGACGGACATTTTTCTGTACCGACCCAGAGGCTCAGTCATGTCATACCGGGAAAATCATGCTCAATGGAACGCCTTTATTCACGCCCTGAAACAGGAAGTCAAACCCGCGCTGGGCTGTACCGAACCGGTCTCCGTCGCCCTCGCCTGCGCCGTGGCCGCGCGGCAGCTCTCCGGCGCGGTGGTGCGTATTGAAGCGGCGGTTTCGCCGAATTTAATGAAAAACGGCATGGGCGTGACTATCCCGGGGACGGGAATGACCGGCCTGCCTATCGCCGCGGCCCTCGGCGCCATCGCCGGCGATCCGCAGGCGAAGCTCGAGGTGCTGAAGAGAGCCACCCGGCGGGAAATGGAAGCCGCCAGGGCGCTGCTTGAGGCCGGCGCCGTGCGCGTGGTACTGCAGGAGCCCTGCGATGAGATTCTGTACGTTCGCGCTAAGGTCTACGCGGGGGATGAGCACGCGACGGTGACCATCATCGGCGACCACACCAACGTCGTGGCCATTGAAAAAATGGGCCACTCCCTGTTTATCAAGCACGAAAGCGCGGCCAGCGATCGTGGCGTCGACCCGCTGACGCTGGTTGCCCGCAGCTCACTGCGCGATATCTATGATTTCGTTTGCGAGGTTCCGCCGCACGAGATCGCGTTTATTCTCGAGGCGGGCGCGATGAACGACGCCCTGTCAAAGAAGGGCCTGGTTAAGGAGTGGGGTTTGCATATCGGCCCGACTCTGAAGCGCCAGGTCGACAACGGGCTGGTTTCCGACGATATGTTTACCGAGATCCTCTACCGCTCCAGCGCCGCGTCGGATGCCCGGATGGGCGGCGCATCGCTACCGGCGATGACTAACTCCGGTTCCGGCAACCAGGGCATTACGGCGACCATGCCGGTGGTGGTGGCCGCCGAACGTCTTAACGCCAGCCGGCAGCAGCTGGCCCGCGCGCTGGCGCTCTCGCACCTGGTCGCCATCTATATCCATTGTAAACTCCCGCGCCTGTCGGCCCTGTGCGCCACCACCACCGCCGGGATGGGCGCGGCGGCGGGGATTATCTGGTTAATGAACGGCAGCTTTGACACCATCGCCATGGCGATCAACAACATGATCGGCGACGTCAGCGGCATCATTTGCGATGGCGCTTCCGGCAGCTGCGCCATGAAGGTCTCCACCAGCATCTCATCCGCCTGGAAAGCGAATCTGCTGGCGCTGGATAACTCCGTCGTTTCCGGCAACGACGGCATCGTCGATCGCGATGTGGAAAACTCGATTGCTAATCTTTGCGCCATTGCCGGGCGGGCCATGCAGCACACCGACCGGCAAATCATCGAAATTATGGCGCACAAGCGTTATCAGGCGGTAAGCGCCGGGAACGAAGCATAACGCGGGGTGAAATATTCTACACTGGCGTTATTTACCGCGGCGCATTTTTTGGAGCAATAACTTTAGGCGTAACCCGTTCTTAACCCTATGAATTAAAGAGTAAAACCGACGATTAAATAAACCATGAGCGCCAGGCTCCCCGTCACCAGGGCATAGGGCATTTGGGTACGAATATGCTCAATATGGTCGCAGTTGGTCGCCATCGAGGCGACGATAGCATCGCTGGAGATCGGGGACGTCATATCGCCAAAAATTGAGCCGGAAATCGCGGCGCCAATCATAAAGTGCGGATCGATGCCTAATGAGACCCCCAGCTGAACGCCGATCGGGATCATAATGGCGAAGGTTCCCCATGAGGTGCCCGTCGCCAGCGACATGACCGCAGCAATCAGAAAGATAAAGCCGATCGAGAATCCGGAGGGGATCACGCCGGAGGTAATGGAAGCGATATACTGCCCGGTATTCAGTTCCGCTGAAATATGCCCCATCAGGAAAGCCAGGATCATGATTGAGCTAATTTTCACCATGCTGGCGTAGCCGATATACAGCTCTTTGAAAAAGTTCTCAACGTTCAGAATACCGCGCGCGCGGAACCAGATAAAAGAGACGACGGTACCAAACATGACGCCGGAGTAGACCGACATCGAACCGCTGCCTTTGGAGAACTGTCCATCGCCGGTGATATATAGCACCACCGGAACCATTAAGACGGTGGAAAGAATCGGAATACAGAAGTTGAGCAGCGAGTGACAGGCCGGGTGATCGATAACCGGGTCCGCTTCGTCTGCCCCCTGCTCTTGCTCGATTTCCATCAGCGCGGTTTCAAACTTTAGCTCCGCCTTTTTCATCGGCCCCCAGCTGCAGCCGGAGAGAATATAAAACAGCACCGAGGCTAATGAAAACCAGGCCATCGTGTTCCAGATCATCGAGCTTGCCAGGACTTCAAAAGGCTCGCCGGTCAGGTAACCCTGCGCAATCTGCACCCCGATAACGCCCATCATCGCCGCCCCCCAGCCGTTGATCATCACCGACGAGCAGACCGATACGCAGGAGGTCTGGATAATATAGGACATCTTTTCCGGCGAGACTTTATAGCGCCGGGCCAGGTTTTTTGTCGAAGCGCCGGCGATCAGCTGGTTTATCGAGCTCTCGATAAAAATCAACGAGGTCACCAGCATCGCCAGCAGCTGTACCGATTTTTTATTGGTGACAAAATCGTTTTTTTCCGAGAGAAACTGCACCAGTTTACGCACCCCGCCGGTCACCACGATCAGCCGCATAATGCCGCCGATCATCACCATAAACACAATCGTTCGCGCGTTACCGGCGGAGGCGAAGGTTTCGATAATCCCGTTCAGGGTGCCGCCAATCCCCTGAATAATACTGTGGTTAATCACCGCGTAGCCGACAAAAATACCGGTCAGCAGCGAGAGGATCACCTGGCGGGTCAGGATCGCCAGAATAATCGTGACCAGCGGGGTAATAATCGTCCAGATACCGTAGTCATGCATGATGATTATCCTGTGTGATGTCCATAGCGGCGAAAGCGCTCTCCAGGTCTTGCAGCAAATCATCGATATGTTCGATGCCGACGGAGAAACGCAGCGTCGTGTCGTAAACCCCGATGGCTTCCCGCTCCTCTTTTGACATCGCCCCGTGGGACATGGAAGCCGAATGGTTGATCATGCTCTCCACTCCGCCCAGCGATTCCGCCAGCACAAAATAGTGCAGACCGCCAATAAAGCGTTTCAGGCTCTGGATATCTCCCTTCAGCGTCGCGGTCACCACCGCGCCGCCCGAACGCATTTGCTGCCTGCAAAGCTGATGCTGCGGGTGCGACGGCAGGCCCGGGTAGTAGACGCTGGCTATCGCCGGATGATTTTCCAGATATTGCGCTACCCGTAGCGCATTGCCGCACTGACGCGCCATGCGCAGATCCAGCGTTTTCATGCCGCGCAGGGCAAGATAGGCATCGAATGGCGAAGCAATAGAGCCGAGTGTGGTTTTAATGAAATCAAGACGGGACGCCAGCGCTTCATTATTAGTGATCACCGCGCCGCCAATTAAATCTGAATGCCCGCCGACATATTTACTGGTAGAGAGCATGACCATATCCGCACCCATTTCAAGCGGCTTATGGTTCCAGGCGCTGGCAAAGGTATTATCGACGCAGGTAGTAATAGCGCGTTCTTTGGCAATACGACAAACCTTCGCAATATCGACCAGTTCCAGTAAGGGATTCGTCGGCGTTTCAATCCAGATTAACGCCGTATTTTCCTGAATAGTGTTTATCAGGCATTGCTCATCATTCAGATCGATATAAGAAATCGTGACGCCGGTGGTATGCGTTTTTAATTTTTCAAACAGCCGCCAGGTTCCGCCGTAGACGCCTTTCATCGCGATAATATGGGCGTCTTTGGGTAAGAGCTCCATAACGATATTGGTCGCCGCCATTCCCGAGGCGGTGGCGGTGGCGTAAATGCCGCCTTCCAGTTCGGCGAGAGCCGATTCATAAGCTTTACGCGTTGGATTAGAGACCCGGGAATAACAAAAATCGCCACCTTCATACAGATTAGGTTGAATAAATGAGCTGGCCGTGACGATCGGGGTAAATATAGCATGGGTTACCGGATCGGATTGATTTCCAGCATGAACCGCCAGGGTAGAAATATCTTTAGTTCTGGTTTTCATAGGGTACACTCAAATTATTATCAGATATAAAATGTCATGAACTCTTATTGTCATGGTCAGCGCAGCTGGCGAATAAAACAACCGCCAAAACTCCGTTTAATAGCCTAAAAAATATGACTAGCGCATCATTAACAGCATGATTTGCGTTGCCCGACTACCGTTAAAATATATATCAGGCGCGAAAGAAAATTTTGCCTATTTTCCCTCTAATCAGGGAAAAATGGAGAAAAACGTTCTCTGGCAACTAAAGTTCGTCTCTTATTATGCATTGATCTAACAGGAGTTAATTTTATAGGGTGATGGTAATCACAAAAAAATAGGGGAAAATTCCTCTCTTGCGCGCCTGGCCAGGCCTGGGTTTGCGCGCTCTTCCGCTCGTCACCCGCGCCGCTGGCTGCCCAGAATGAGTTAGAGCTATTTGCCGCGAAATGCTGTATGGTCATACACTCTTAAATCAGGAAATATCATATGTCAGAACGCAAAGACGCTAAAACTCGCCGTAATTATCTCGTTAAATGCTCCTGCCCTAACTGCTCTCAGGACTCAGAACACAGCTTCAGCCGAGTCCAAAAAGGTGCGCAACTCATTTGCCCCTACTGCCATAAACTCTTTCAGTCCTCATCACGATCCGCTGCATAATTATTCCCTTGCCAGATGCCGATTGCCGCGCGTGATTGCGCAATAATCAGCCAGCGCCGAACTCATTTGGCAAAAAAAGCCCGCCTGCGCGGGTTTTATTTTGATTTGAATAGACTTCCCGCGCGCTTACGGTATAGTCGTGCCGGTTTTCATATTTAAAAGGTATTTATTTGTTCCAAAAAATGACAGGTATTGTCAAAGCGTTTGATAATAAAACAGGCAAAGGCCTGATAATCCCCTCCGATGGTCGTAAAGACGTTCAGGTTCATATTTCCGCATTATCGCCCGGCGAACCAACCACAATCAGCCCCGGAATCCGCGTCGAATTTCGTCGAGTCAACGGACTGCGAGGCCCAACCGCCGCCAACGTCTACCTTTCTTAAACAGTTTTAAAAAGCTCTAAATATTTCCTGTCGTCGTCACCCCGCCGGTTAAAACATGGCCAAAAAACGCTTCACCGTGCGCGAGCGCTCGTAGCGCCGCCAGGCGATAGCGATATCGGTTTTCAGCGGCGTCCCCATCAGCGGATGATAGCTCACGTTGGGCAGCGTAATGCAGGTCATCGACTGCGGCACCAGCGCAAAGCCGAATCCGGCCTCCACCATGCTCAATGACGATGAAATTTGCGATGACTGATAGGCGCTTTGCATATCAATACCGGCGCGCAGATAGCTGTTATACACCAGTTCGTAGAGTCCGGGAGCCACTTCACGCGGGAAAAGAATCGGCGCCACGTCCGTCAACTGCTCCAGCGTCAGCTCGCGGTGGGACGATAGCGGGTGCGAACGCGCCAGGGCAATCACCATCGGTTCTTGATCGATAATCCGCAGATTGAACGCTTTACTGCTCTCACAGGGCAGGCGCACAAAAGCAATATCCAGCTCCGCTTCGCCAAGCGCCCCCATCAGCGTTGCCATATTGCCCTCGACCTGATGTAACGTCACCCCCGGGTAACTTTGCTGAAATTGCTGTAACAGGCTAAAGATTTGCGGATGAAAAGCGTCGGAGCTGGTAATGCCCAGCGAGAGGCGACCGTTCAGCCCGCGGGCAATTCCCTTGGTTTTTTCCAGCGCCGCGTCGCTTAACGCCAGAATCTGGCAGGCATCCTCATAGAACGACTCCCCCGCTTCCGTCAGCTCGACGCCCCGCGTTAAACGGCGGAAAAGCGGTGTGCCAATTTCTCTTTCAAGCCTTTGAATTTGCTGGCTTAGCGGGGGCTGGGAGATGCCAAGTTCTTTTGCCGCTTTAGTGAAGTGCCGCGCCTCGGCGACGGCGACGAAGTAGCGCAAATAACGAAGTTCCATATCGAAAACGTCTCAAACAATCATAGATTCTATATTGGAACTGTGAGCTGAATCGGGTCAACATTTATTTAACCTTTCTGATATTCGTTGAACGAGGAAGTGGGCAATGAACCATTCTGCTGAATGCTCTTGTGAAGAGAGCCTGTGTGAAACTCTACGAGGATTTTCCGCGCAACATCCCGATAGCGTCATCTACCAGACCTCTCTGATGAGCGCGCTGCTTAGCGGCGTTTATGAAGGTAATACGACCATCGCCGATTTGCTCACCCACGGTGATTTCGGCCTCGGGACCTTTAATGAACTGGACGGCGAGCTGATCGCGTTTAGCAGCGAAGTTTACCAGCTGCGCGCCGACGGCAGCGCCCGCAAAGCCCGTATGGAACAGCGTACGCCGTTCGCGGTGATGACCTGGTTTCAGCCGCAGTATCGCAAAACGTTCGATAAACCGGTCAGCCGCGAACAGCTGCACGACATCATCGACCAGCAAATCCCGTCGGACAATCTGTTCTGCGCCCTGCGTATTAACGGCCATTTTCGCCACGCCCATACCCGCACGGTACCGCGCCAGACGCCGCCCTACCGGGCGATGACCGACGTACTCGACGACCAGCCGGTTTTTCGCTTCAACCAGCGCGAGGGGGTCCTGGTTGGGTTCAGAACGCCGCAGCATATGCAGGGCATTAACGTGGCCGGCTACCACGAACACTTCATCACCGATGACCGCCAGGGCGGCGGCCATCTGCTCGATTATCAGCTCGACCACGGCGTGCTGACCTTTGGCGAGATCCACAAATTGATGATTGACCTTCCTGCCGATAGCGCCTTCCTGCAGGCGGATCTGCATCCAGACAATCTTGATGCCGCCATTCGCTCAGTCGAAAACTAAGGAGATTCTCGTGGATAATCAACATCAACCGCGCCAGTGGGCGCACGGCGCCGACCTCATCGTCAGCCAGCTTGAGGCCCAGGGAGTACGCCAGGTGTTCGGCATTCCGGGGGCCAAAATCGATAAAGTCTTCGATTCGCTGCTCGACTCCTCCATTCGCATTATCCCGGTGCGCCACGAAGCCAACGCCGCCTTTATGGCCGCCGCGGTTGGCCGCATCACCGGCAAAGCGGGCGTCGCGCTGGTCACGTCCGGACCGGGCTGCTCTAACCTGATTACCGGGATGGCAACGGCCAATAGCGAGGGCGACCCGGTGGTGGCGCTAGGCGGCGCGGTAAAACGCGCCGATAAGGCCCCGGCAGCGCCTTCGTCAGCCTGCCGCAGGACGTGGTCGACGGGCCGGTCCACGCCAGGGTTCTGCCCGCCGGCGATGCGCCGCAAACCGGCGCGGCGCCGGACGAAGCCATTACGCGAGTCGCGAAGATGATTGCCGGCGCGAAAAATCCGATATTTCTGCTCGGCCTGATGGCCAGCCAGACGGAAAACAGCGCGGCGCTGCGCGAATTACTGAAAAAAAGCCATATCCCGGTAACCAGCACCTATCAGGCCGCCGGCGCGGTCAATCAGGACCACTTTACCCGCTTCGCCGGGCGGGTTGGGCTGTTCAACAACCAGGCAGGGGATCGACTCCTGCATCTCGCCGACCTGGTCATCTGCATCGGCTATAGTCCGGTGGAGTACGAGCCGGCCATGTGGAATAACGGTAACGCTACGCTGGTGCATATCGACGTGCTGCCCGCTTACGAAGAGCGTAACTATACCCCGGACGTCGAGCTGGTCGGCAATATCGCCGCCACCCTGAACAAACTGTCTCAGCGCATCGACCACCAGCTGGTGCTGTCGCCGCAGGCCGCCGAGATCCTGGTCGATCGCCAGCATCAGCGGGAGCTCCTCAACCGCCGCGGCGCGCAGCTGAACCAGTTCGCCCTGCATCCGCTGCGCATCGTTCGCGCCATGCAGGACATCGTCAATAGCGATGTCACCCTGACCGTCGATATGGGGAGCTTTCATATCTGGATCGCCCGCTATCTCTACAGCTTCCGCGCCCGTCAGGTGATGATTTCCAACGGTCAACAGACCATGGGGGTGGCGCTGCCGTGGGCGATTGGCGCCTGGCTGGTCAATCCGCAGCGCAAAGTGGTTTCCGTTTCCGGCGACGGCGGTTTCCTGCAGTCCAGCATGGAGCTGGAGACCGCCGTACGGCTGAAAGCGAACGTCCTGCATATCATCTGGGTCGATAACGGCTACAACATGGTGGCGATTCAGGAGGAGAAAAAATACCAGCGGCTCTCCGGCGTTGAGTTCGGCCCGGTGGATTTTAAAGTCTATGCCGAAGCCTTCGGCGCCAAAGGGTTTGCGGTAGAGAGCGCCGAAGCCCTTGAGCCGACGCTGCGGGCGGCGATGGACGTTGACGGCCCCGCCGTCGTGGCCATCCCCGTGGATTACCGCGATAACCCGCTGCTGATGGGCCAGCTCCATCTCAGTCAAATACTTTGAGTCACTACAGAAGGAATCTATCAATGAAAAAAGTCGCACTCGTCACCGGCGCGGGCCAGGGTATCGGTAAAGCTATCGCCCTTCGCCTGGTGAAAGATGGTTTTGCCGTGGCTATCGCCGATTATAACGACGCCACCGCACAGGCGGTCGCCGATGAAATTAACCGCAGCGGCGGCCGGGCGCTGGCGGTGAAGGTGGATGTGTCTCAACGCGATCAGGTTTTTGCCGCCGTCGAACAGGCGCGCAAGGGCCTCGGCGGTTTTGACGTGATCGTCAACAACGCCGGGGTTGCGCCCTCCACGCCAATCGAGGAGATTCGCGAGGACGTGATCGATAAAGTCTACAATATCAACGTCAAAGGCGTTATCTGGGGCATCCAGGCCGCGGTCGAGGCGTTTAAAAAAGAGGGCCACGGCGGCAAAATCATCAACGCCTGCTCCGAGGCGGGCCTTGTAGGTAACCCGGAGCTGGCGGTCTATAGCTCCAGTAAGTTTGCCGTGCGCGGCCTGACGCAAACCGCCGCCCGCGATCTGGCGCATCTGGGAATTACCGTTAACGGCTACTGCCCGGGGATCGTCAAAACCCCAATGTGGGCGGAGATTGACCGTCAGGTTTCCGAAGCGGCGGGTAAACCGCTGGGCTACGGAACCCAGGAGTTCGCCAAACGCATTACCCTTGGACGGCTATCCGAGCCGGAAGACGTCGCGGCCTGCGTCTCTTATCTCGCCGGTCCGGACTCCAACTATATGACCGGCCAATCGCTGCTGATCGATGGCGGCATGGTATTTAACTAATAATAAATAAGCTCTGACATGGTTTGCCCCGGCTTCACCGCCGGGGCTTTTTTTATCTCAACCTTTCGGGAAGATCCACAGGTCACTGACGGGCAACGTCAGATGGCAACGCTCGGCATCGCGCAGCGCGCTGCCGTAGGCGCGTATGGCGAAATCATCGCCTTCGGTGCGAAACAGATACTCCCAGCGGTCGCCGAGGTACATGCTGGTCAACAGCGGCAACGCCAGCATGTTCTCTTCAGGCGCTGAAGCGATGCGCAGGCGCTCAACGCGGATCACCGCCGTCGCCTCTTCCCCCACGCTGACCCCTTCCCCCGCCATTCCCCAGAGCGCCCAGCTGGCCCCCTCAATGCGCGCCCGACCGTTCTCCAGCGCGCTAACGGTGCCATGCATGCGATTATTACTGCCCATAAACTCGGCGGCAAACAGCGTTTTCGGGCTGCCGTACATCTCCTGCGGGGTGCCCTGCTGCTCGATCACGCCGTTATTAAGCAGCAGAATGCGATCGGAAATCGCCATCGCCTCATTCTGATCGTGCGTGACCATCAGCGCCGACAGTCCCAGCTTGACGATCAGCTCGCGCAAAAAGACCCGCGCTTCTTCCCGCAGCTTGGCGTCCAGATTCGACAGCGGTTCATCCAGCAGGATCACCGGCGGGTTGTAAACCAGCGCCCTGCCGATGGCCACGCGCTGCTGCTGTCCTCCGGAGAGCTGATGCGGATGGCGATTGCCAAGTTGCCCCAGCCCCAGCTGTTCAAGTACGGTCTGGACCCGCTGCTTGATCTCCGCGGCGGCAACCTTACGCAGCTTCAGCGGGTAAGCGACGTTTTCAAACACTGTTTTATGCGGCCACAGCGCGTAGGACTGAAACACCAGCCCCAGGTTGCGCTCCTCGGCCGGAATTTCGCTACGCGGGTTGCCGTCATAGACGCGGGATTTTCCAATGGTGATAATGCCGCCGGTCGGCTTCTCCAGCCCGGCGACCGCCCGCAGCAGCGTGGTTTTTCCGCTACCCGATGGCCCGAGCAGCGACACCACCTCTCCCCGCTTCAGTTCCATGGACACGCCCTTAAGCACCGGATTATCGCCGTAGGTCAGATGCAGGTTTTCTACCGATAATTCAATCATGTAATTTCACTCCAAAGCGCAGCGCGATACCCAGCCCCACGACCACCAGCAGGATATTGATGAAGGAGAGCGCGGCGACAATATCGATAGCCCCCGCCGCCCACAGCGAGACCAGCATCGAACCGATCGTTTCGGTTCCGGGCGAAAGCAGATAAACCCCGGTTGAGTATTCGCGCTCGAAGATAAGAAACATCAGCAGCCATGAGCCGATTAAGCCGTAGCGCGACAGCGGCACCGTGACGTGACGGGTAATCTGCCCGCGCGATGCGCCGGTACTGCGCGCGGCCTCTTCCAGCTCCGGCGCCACCTGCAGCAGCGTCGAGGAGATCAGCCGCAGGCCGTAGGCCATCCACACCACGGTATAAGCCAGCCAGACGCTAAAAATAGTATTACGCAGCGCGCGCAGCTGAACGATCAGGTGCTCGCGCAGCCAGTCCGCCACCGGCAGCGCCGAGAGCCAGCCGTTTTTCAGCGACTGATCGAGCCACATCGGCAGAAACAGAAACACCCACAGAAACGCCAGCCCGGCCAGCAGCCCCGGCACGGCGCGCGGTACCAGCACGCTGTAGTCAAGAAAGCGCGTGACGTTATCCGGTTTACGGTGCATGGCGATGCCCACGAACAGATAGCAGACCACCGCCAGCGCGCCGCCGAACACGCCAATCGCCATGGAGTTAACGATGGCGCGCAGCAGGTTCGGCTGCTGCCAGATGCTACGGAACGTCGCCAGCGAGAGCTCATCCCATAGCGAAACGCCTACGCCCCAGTTTGAAATAAAGGCCCGCAGCGCCACGCCGATCAGCGGCACGCCGATAGTGACCGTCAGCCAGGCCACCACCACAATCCCGGCGACCCAGCGCCATTTCCCCAGCGGCAGCGCGCGGGCCTGGGACGCTTTCCCCTTCATGGTGACAAAGCGGTTGGCAGTGCGCATCAGGCGGCGCTGGAGCATTACCAGCGGAATGGTGATGCAGATCAGCACCACCGCTACCGCCGCCATCAGGTGATAGGAAGGGGTGCCGAGCTTGTTGGTCAGCTTATAAAGATAGGTCGCCAGCACCATGTTGCCCTCCGGGTCCCCCAGCACCAACATCAGGCCAAACACTTCCAGACCAAGGAAAAACAGCAGCACGCAGGCGTAGAGTATCGACGGTCGCACCATGGGCAAGCTCACCGCCGTCATCACCTGCAGCGGCGATGCGCCCACCGTGCGCGCGGCCTCCTCCACGTCCGACCCGACGCTGCGCAGGGCGGAAGAGATATAGAGATAGGCATGCGGAACGTGCGTCAGTCCGGCAATCACCACGATGCTGAACATTGAGTAAATATTCCACGGTACGAAACCGATCAGCTGTTCCGCCCATTGCGAAAAGAAACCTACCGGTCCGGCCGCCACCACGTAACCAAAGCCCAGCACCATCGGCGAAACGAAAATCGGCACCAGAATCAGCGGCTCAATAAACCGCCGCCCGGGTAAATCGGTGCGCACCATTAAAAAAGCGAGGATCCCGCCGAGGGGGATGGCGATCGCCACCAGACCGAAGGCGAGAATAAAACCGGATTTTAGCGCCAGATAAAAATCCGGGTCGCTAAAGATAAACGCGAAGGCTTCGAGGCTGAACGACTTCGAGCGGGCAAAAAAAGGCGCCGAGAGAAAGCTCTGCACCACGATAAACAACAGCGGGACATAAATCGCCAGCGCCGTCATCACGACGACGATACCGCGCGGCAAACCCTGCCATTTTCGACGTAAGACATTCATAAGCGATCCCTTTAAATCTGGCGGGCATTAAGCGGGCTGCGCATCCGGAAAAGAGGCGCAGCGCCGGGGGGTTATTTCGCCGCGGCGGTACGCCACTGTTTGATAAATTCCAGACGTTGCTTCGGCTCAAGATACGCCAGCAGCGTTTCATCGACCGGAATCGGCTTCAGCGCGCTGCCAAGCATTTTGGTCATGCCGTCAATATCATTTTTACCTTCGATATCATTGCGTAGGGAGGGAATATCGGCCTGGTTCGCGAGGATGCTTTGCCCCTTTTCCGACAGCACGTAGTCAAACCACAGCTTCGCCGCATTAAGATGCTCGGCTTCTGCGGTAATAAAGGAGACCCGGGAGAGCACCAGCACGTAATCTTTCGGATATGAGATGCCAAGCGAAGGGTCGGTTTTCGCCCGCGCTTCCGCGTAGGAACCGAGAATATTGTAGCCAATCAGGTTTTCACCGGAGGAGACGCGCTCCATCATCGTACCGGTGGACGATTGCACCGTCAGGCCGCCTTTCGCAATGCCCGCCAGATCGTTAAAGTAGTTAGCATCGGCTTTGCTGTCCTGCACCGCCAGCATAAAACCCAGCCCTGATTTTTCAATATCGTACGTGGTGACCTTGCCTTTGAATTTATCGGCCTGAGCGGAGATAAGCTTCGCCAACGCGGTATGCGAGTCCGGAACATCACCCTGCGGGATCAGCCGTTTATTATAGATAAAGACCACCGGCTCGTAGGTCGTGCCGTAAGCTTTTTGTTGCCAGACCGCCCATTTTGGCAGCTTATCCCGCTCCGGCGAGGCGTACTCTTCGGCGTATTCGGTGGCAAGCTTCAGCGCCGTATCCATGGAAGAGCTCCAGACCACATCGCCGCTGCCGCCGCCCGCCGCCTGTTCGCTGATATAACGGTTGTACAATTCGGTACTGTTCATATCGTTATATTCAACTTTAATGCCGGGATATTGCGCCTCAAAGCCTTTAATTAACGGGCCTGCGGCCTTGGTATCGGTCGTTGAATAGATAACCACTTTGCCTTCTTTAATCCCGGCATCCACCACTTTTTGATAATCCGCCGGGTAGCCCTCAGGGACTGCGGCAAGAACCTGACCGGAGAATATTGCCGTCAGTGAAATCATTAACCCACTAATTTTCATATACATAAAATCAACCTTTAGGTATCAATTATTAAACGTAATTTTAACATATAGCGGGTCGCCAGAGCCTTGCAACGCCGGATTTTGTTTTTTTACGGCTTTTGTGACGCTGGCGTAATTTAAAGGAAGATTCGCGGGATAAAGCGAAAGCGATTAACGCTCTGCGGCGGGAATATTAAGAAAACATTAAGTCCCTCTATTTTATCGGTTATCGAATATGGCGTTTCATTAAATATCAAAATACAACCCGGGGCACATGCCCACAAAAACCATCCAGTGAATATCAGCCGGGTTAAATAATGTCGAACACCGCTTAAATTTTGTGACCTGGCTCGCAAACTACTCTTTAAATGCCACAAAAAAAAAGCAACTTAAATCAAAGAACTAAAACAAAATCGCCGCGGTGGTAAATATGACAAAAGTCACAAAATCACAATCAGGTCATTTTTTTTAAGTAAAGGTGACTTTTTTACTATGTCATCGCTATAACGAACAGGGAAAGATATCAGGAGCGGTGAATAAATTGACGGGTACAGAAGCGTTCAGGAGTCGACATGCCGGTGGTTATAACCTATAAATGCGTGCTAAACGAAGGTATTCATGCCCGGCCAGCGGGTTATATCGCGCGGCTATGTAACCTCTTCCAGGCTGCGATCGACTGGGAAAACACCCGCACGGCGCTGAAAGCTAATGCGAAAAGCGCCCTTTCGTTGATTGCCAGCGACACGCTGCTCAATGATGAATGCCGAATCACCCTGAGCGGCGAAGATGAACAGCAGGCCGCGGCCCAGCTACGCGCACTGCTTTCCGATCTTCCCTCATTCACCCTTGAGCAGGAATCGGTGACAACCCAAGGCTATCTGCCCCGTTGTCTGCGCGAGCTCAATCCGCAGGTTATTCAAGGATGTCGTATTAATAAAGGCGCCGCAATTGCAAAACCGCAGGTTATTCAGGGTCTGACGTTCGACGATCTCATCGACGCCAATCCAGGTTTTATCGGCAGTATCGAATACGAAAAGGACCGTTTTCATACAGGGCTCGCATCGCTACGCGCAGAGAAAGAGGCTGCTCTTGGGCAGACCCAAGGCATTGAGCACGACCTCATGGCGGCGCATCTATCGCTGATAACCGACATGACCTTTCAGGATAACGCAGTCGGATATCTTAATGAGCGGATGAATGCCTGGTCAGCTATCGCTCGGGCGTCGCTCGACATTTGCCACCAGCTTGAGAATTCGTCCAGCCGTTATCTGCAGGAGCGCGCGCTGGATATACTCGATATCGCAGCGCAGCTTATCAGCGCGGTTTATGGTGAACAGGCTCTGGCGTCTCGTCCGATCGCGTTAAATGAACCGGTAATTGTGTTCGCCAACAACCTGACCCCCAGCCAATTTCTGGCGCTCGACCGCAGCCAGCTTGCAGGCCTGGTGCTGTCATCGATGGGTAAAACCTCCCACACGGCAATCCTGGCGCGATCGCTGGGCATTCCGACCCTGGCCGATATCGATTTTTCTAAGCTGGCGCTTGAGGATCAACAGCAGATCATTATCGATGGTGAACCGGGGATACTGATTATCCATCCGGATGAGAAGGTGCTGCGCTACTACCGTCAGGAAATTACCGTCCAGCGGGAAATGCAGCGACGGCTGCGGGCCAACGCCCTGGTGCCGGCACAAACCCGCGACGGTCATCGCATAGAGATAGCGGCAAACATCGCAAGCCTTGCCGAAGCGCAGGCCGCCTTTGAAAATGGCGCAGAGAGCATTGGCCTGTTTCGCACCGAAATGGCGTTTATGAGTCGCGATTGCCCTCCCACCTGCGACGAGCTGGCCGCGCTATATCAGCAGGTGGTCGGTCTGGCGGGCGGCAAGACCGTTATCTTTCGCACCTTCGATATCGGAGGCGATAAACCGGTCGGTTACCTGAGTATCGGCCCGGAAGACAACCCATTTCTCGGCTTTCGGGCCGTACGTACCTATCCACACCATCGCGACCTTTTTGCCACTCAACTAAAGGCTATTCTTATCGCTTCTGCGACAGGTACAGTCAAAATTATGTTGCCGATGATCGCCCGGGTGGAAGAGCTTATCTGGTGTCGGAAGGTGCTGGAATCCGTCATGCAGGAGATGCGCCACGCGGGTCTGGCGTTTGATGAGCAGATTGCGCTAGGCATCATGCTGGAGGTGCCTTCGGTACTGTTTGCTATGGCTGAAATGGCCGAACATGTCGACTTCTTCAGTCTGGGCAGTAACGATCTGACGCAGTACTTTTTCGCCGCCGACCGGGGTAATGCCCGGGTAAAAGCGCTTTATGACAGCTATGCGCCGCCATTTTTACGCGCTCTGCAATTTGCAGTCAGCGAGGCCCATCGCCTCGGTAAACCTATCGGCCTGTGCGGAGAACTCGCCGCAGACGAAGCCATTCTTCCGCTGCTTGTCGGTATCGGATTTGATGAATTGAGTATGAACTGCGCGACAATTCCGCGGGCTAAACACGCACTGCGCGAGCTTAGCCTCGCAGATTGTCGGCCGCTGGCGCAAAATCTGGTGCAACAGAAGAGCGCTCAACAGGTCAACGCCGCGCTACAAAAATCAGGCGCTAGCGCGATGAAAAAACCCTTGCTGTCGCCGGAGATGATTTTATGGGCAATTGACGCCGCTGATAAAAATGAGGCGATCAAAATACTGGTGGATAATCTGTGGCTACAGCAGCGTACCGACGCACGAGACCCGCTCTGCGACGATATCTGGGCCCGTGAAGTGCCCTTTCCTACCGTCGTCGGTTCGGGTTTTGCTATCCCTCACGCCCAAACGGACCACATCAAGGATTCTACCGTCAGTATTGCCACGCTCAGGCAACCTATTGCCTGGGGCGGCGTCATGGTGGATACCCTGTTCATGCTGACGATCGGCAAATCCGCGCAGGATAATGAGCACATGAAGTACTTCTCCACCCTGGCGCGCATGCTCATGAATGATGAATTTGTCAGCCAAATTAAAAGGGCGAAAGACCCGCAAGCCCTTTATCTGCTGATATCCAAAACGCTGGACTTCTGAGCAGCAAACGTTACGAGGCTGTCATGTTAAAACTATTAAAAAATACGAAACGACATTTTATGACCGGCGTTTCCTACATGATTCCGTTTGTGGTCGCTGGCGGCGTTCTGCTGGCGCTGGCGGTGATGTTCAACGGCGAAGCAGCGGTGCCGGACCACGGTTTTCTAAAGGCCATATCGCAAATTGGCATGGCGGGCTTAACCCTGTTTATTCCAATATTGTCGGGGTTTATCGCTTATTCGATGGTCGACAAACCAGGCATCGCGCCGGGCGCTATTGGCGGGCTGATGGCCTATCAGAAGGGAGCCGGATTTTTGGGCGGCATGCTCTCGGGAATTATTGCCGGGCTGGTGGTTTATCTCCTGCTAAACCTGATAGCCTGGCTCAAAATCCCAAATTTTCTGCGCATGGTCCTGCCGATATTTATTATTCCACTGGTCGGCACATTCCTCACCGGCATGGCGGTGTATTACATTATTGGCGATCCTATTGCCGGTTTGATGAAGTGGCTTAGCGTCTGGCTGAGCAATATGCAGGGCGCCTCGTTTATTATCCTCGGCACCATTTTAGGCTGCATGATCGCCGTTGATATGGGCGGACCAATGAATAAAACCGCCTTTTTCTTTGCTGTGGCGCTGATCTCCACCAATCCTCAGCTGATGGCGGCGGTTGCTAGCGCCGTCTGCACGCCGCCTCTGGGTCTGAGTCTGGCGACATTTCTGTTTAAAGACGTTTTCACTGACGTGGAACGGGAAGCCGGGAAACCTGCGGTGATCATGGGGATTATGGGGATCACAGAAGGTGCGATCCCATTTGCGGCGGCCGACCCAGTACGGGTGATCCCGGCAATAATGTTCGGCAGCACGGTCGCGGCAATCCTCTCATTATGGTTTGGCGCGGCCAACGCCGCCCCGTGGGGCGGGCTTATCGTATTACCGGTGATCGGTAACCATTTTGGCTACATCGCTTCGATTATCGCCGGCACCATCGCCACCGCGGTGGCGGTGAAGGTTCTTAAAACCGTTATCAAACCGCGGACATAATATGGGCACTTTTATTCAATCTATTCTCAGCGAATTTAGCGCCGAGGGGGCAATAAACGAAAGCGTACTGGTGGCTAACGGTAACGCACAGGCCCCGGCAATGGCCTATCATCTTCACGTGCCACGCATAGAACTAACGGTAAAAGGCGCGCTCAGCATGCTGCTGCCAAAAGGGGTGGACCGCATTGTGAAATATGAACGTCCGGTCGGTACCATTACCTACATTCCCGCTAACAGCTGGAATTCGCCGCAATGGGAAAGCCCGGTTATTTGCATGTCGGTGGTCTTTTGGAAGCAGGACGTCGGTTTTAGCATCAGTAACTGGGACGGCACGCAGTTTAAAGAGGTGGAGAAGTACAATTTGCAAAATTCAAGTAGTACGGTTCGCGACCGGCTACTCGACCTGGCCGAGTCGCTGGCGTGGTCGCAGGATAACACCGACGAGACTTTCGCCCATGTGATCTATGCGCTCATTAACGACCTGTTGTATCAAATTACGGATGGCCTGACTAATCAGCGAGGCCCGTTCTCTTTGCTGGACGAAATTAAGAGCCATATTGATAGTCACTACCACACGGACATTAGCCGGGAAAGCGTCGCCGAAACATTTAATATCTCGCCTGGCTATCTGTCGCGTCTGTTTTCGAAGGAGTCAGACGTGAAATTCAATGAGTATCTTAAGTTAGCCCGCATCACCCGTTCGAAAGCGCTACTAATCAATACCAATCTGAAAATTAACGAGGTTTCAGAGAAGTGCGGTTTCACTGATACCAACTATTTCTGCAAGGTATTTCGCGATATCAACGACTGTACGCCGCTTGAGTACCGGCGCAAAAATAAGGGAGTAAGCTTATGAGCACTCGTGCAGGAAGAGATGAAATCCAGCCCTTCTCCAGCGAACGGAATCTACATATTGTGGCGGTGACCGCGTGCGCGACCGGCGTGGCGCA
>ENA-UOZF01000232-UOZF01000232.1-food-metagenome-genome-assembly--contig:-NODE-232-length-20309-cov-27.583095_pt1 | contig 20309 bp, 15 predicted proteins | sample MGYA00249869_ERZ772725 | MGnify/ENA primary metagenome ERZ772725 (study PRJEB29005, sample SAMN08379455) | food metagenome | isolation source: cheese spiked with Escherichia coli O103 | study: EMG produced... | reverse complement strand
CTGAGCGACGGGGCACTGCTTTTCCCGCTGTGGGTGAGCTTTTCACTGGCGTTCAGGGTGAGGATGTCTCTGGCAGCCTGTGTTCCGTCAAGCTGTGCGTTCTGCACATCCACGCTGACACTGTTGCCCTGCGTCTGCGCAGTGGTCGTGGTCTTCAGATTGTTGCCTTTTACAGACACCGTGCCACCCGCACTGGTTTCACCCGCCAGTGTGGAAGACGCGCTGTTCAGCATGAGGTTACCGTCACTGTTTGTGACCGATTTTTCCGTGGTGGTCAGTGTGTCTGCAGAAGCCACAAGTTCCTTTGCCCCGGAAAGGGTACCGCTGTTGTTTATCTGCGTGGCACTGAGCGTCAGCACGTCATCGCTGACGAGTCTGCCGCGGTTTTCGAGTGTACCGCTGACGGTAACGCGGGCACTGTCTTTTGCACCGGCATCACCGGACAGTGTGGCATTGCGGGCGCTGATATCGAGTGTGCTGCCACTTTTAATACTGCCGGTGCTGGTCAGGTCAGCGGCTGTGACTTTCAGGCCATTCCCCTGGACGGTACCGGTATTACTGAATGTCCCGGTTTTCACCGTGGCATCGCGCCCGGCAACCAGTGTCCCACCGTTGTTCAGGCTGCCGGAACTGACAGTGAGTGTTTTCCCGGCAATGCTGCGGCCTTTCAGTGTGGTATCATCGGTGGTGGTAAGGGTGACATTTTCAGCTGCATTCACGGTCCCGGAAGTCTGGTTCAGGTGCTGTGCACTGAGCATGGCGTTCTGTCCGGCAGTCAGTTCACCACCGTTCTGTACAATCTGCCCGGATGAAGACAGCACCAGATTTTTATCCGTCACCAGACGGGACTGATTCAGTGTCAGTCCCGTTGTCCCGGTAACGCTGAGATTTCCTCCGGCTTTGTTATCCCCTGAAAGTGAGGCATCCGTTCCGGTTACGGTGGTATTGCCGCCGGCAAGGCTGTTCTTCAGGACCAGTTTCCCGGCACTGTTCAGTATGATATCGCCCTCGCGGGCATAAAGGTTACCAAGATTAACCCCGACACCACTTTCAGTGGAGGTCAGATGAATACGCCTGGCGTACATTCCACCGAGAGCGCCGGTATCAACGGCAACTTTCGGCACATCACCTTCGCCCTTCAGGGCACTGACACGACCATCTGCAGTTATCCGGTTAGCGCCTGCAGTGACAGTTAAATCCTTCGCATGAAGCGCGGCATTCACTTCCGTTGCACGGGCAATAATGGATACGGCATCGCTCCGGGTGCCGTCCAGGCCCGCGCCATTGATGGTGATACTGCCTTCAGTCACCTCCAGCGCCTGCAGGCTGCCGTCGGCATTCATCACAGGTCTGCCTGTGGTGAGCGTCGCGTGCGGCGTGTTGATAAAACCACAGCCGTCACAGGTGATACCATACGGGTTGGCAACCATCACATTCGCCGCTTTGCCGGCCACTTCCGTATAGCCCTGCAGCAGTGAACGGTTACCGCCGGTCACTTCGTTGATGATACCCTTCGCTTCCCCGCCCGCTTTCAGGTTCGGGTTATTCTGTATCAGTCCACCAAGCTGCGTCGGATTAAGCTTACCGGTGGCATTATTGAGAATCAGCCCTTCCTTCCCGACGTTGTAATCCGTAAACCGGTTATGCGAAATCCCGGCTCCGTTCGGCGTGGCAATGTTCACGACCGGCACACCATTTGCCGCTTTATCCATTCCGGCCCCGTTTTGTGGGGTGATGACGGCCCCCACAGCCGGTAACAACGGCTGCCCGGCGATAATCGTACTGATAAGGTAACTCAGCAGGCGGTAAGTGAAGCGAACGGGAGACTGATGCATGGTAATAATCCCTTAAAACGCGACGGCAACGCGCCAGTAAACCGTGAGATGGTCAGGGGCAAGCCAGTCCGGGTAAACCAGAGGCAGTCCGGCGGTGAACGAACCGGAAACATGACCACTGGTGGTGCTGAGCCCGGCAGCAGCACCCCACAGCGTGCCGGACGAGTACGGGTCATCGCTGTCAGAGTGCAGCCAGCCGCCGTCCAGTGCAGCCACTGCACGGACAGTTCCCACATATGGCAGGGAGAACAGAGACCAGGACAGCTCATTTCGCAGATAACCGCCGTTATTACCGGAGATATACTGCTCCTTAAAGCCACGCACTGAACTCTCACCCCCGAGGCTCAGTTGTTCCACACCATGAAGACGGTCCGGTGACCACTGAGCATAAGCGCTGGTCAGCCACCACACCCTGTCCGTGACGGGGCGCTGAAAACTGGCACTCACCGACCATTTCCGGAACTGATTTACGGGCAGGTCTCCCCTTTTCCCGTGGTCGCTTTCTGCGCCGAACCAGGGCATCCCCCGTGTGAATACCGGATTCAGTGTTCCGACACCCCCCAGAAACTTGTGTGTGTGATTCAGCCCGACAGAAAATGAAGTGAGTTTACGGCTGCTGCCCTGAAGCAGAACATCATCCAGATAATTGTGAATAATGCGGTGCTGCAGACCTCCGGTCAGTGCTGTCTTCATGTCCCCGTTACGGAACAGGACATGCGACAGTCCCGGCCGGTGAGTCTGCAGGTCTCCCGTGGAACGCCACCGCCAGCCCCGGTTATCAATGGTGCTGAGGTAGTCACTCCATGAATACGTGTAATCCACCAGGGTATAGCCATACGGCAGACTGACACCGGCGGCAAAATTCCTCGCATCATGTGACACCGAAAAGTCACTGCTCCGTCCCCCGCTGACAAACCAGTTGTCAGCCAGCCCCAGAGGATTATTAAAGGAAAGGACACCATTTAACTGCCCCGTACCGGTATTCTTCTGTCCGCTGTTGTCGATGCCCACGCTCCCTGTGACAGGCCATTCCGGCGATGCCGTCAGTGTCACCACCGACCATCCCTCACGGTCACCAGGCGATATTTCAATCTGTACCGGCTCCGTACGCAGACGATTAATCTGCTCCATCCCCTGCTCAATATCCCGCAGGTTCAGAACCTTCCCCTCCATTCCCGGGAAAACCATCTTCAGGGTGCGGGCAGGAAGGTCAGCGCCTTCCGCCCGGATTTGCTGCAGCCTGCCTTCCATGACCGTTATGTGCAGTACGCCCCCTGAAAGGTCCTGCTCTGTCAGAAAGGCCCGGCTGGTGATATATCCCCGGCGTATATAGCCGTCCGTCACGGCATCCGTGACCGCGGTCAGCCCCGTGATATTCAGACACTGATTCACCCACGGTGCCACCAGTCTGTCGGTTTCTGCAGACGTCAGTCGGGTGGCCCCACTGACAACAATGCGTGACACCGTAAAGCAGGGACCTTCAGTACCGGCAGACGTTTCCGGAGACGGCGTGATGGTCAGCGGCGCACTGCGCTCCAGCGCATCACGCTGACGCTGGTTTTCATCCAGCAACTGCTGCTGTTGTTGCTGAATTGCACTGCGGTCACCCGGAGACAACATGGCTGCCGGAGACGAAAACGAAAGAATACAAAGGCAGGGGAGGAGGGAAAAATAGCGTGCCACCGGAGAGAAAGTGCGGAGCTTAAATGCGCACTGACCGGAAACCATACCAGGCAACAAATTTCTGTTCGCCAGTAAGTTATCCTGCCGGTGCTGCATATTCTCCTCGTGGGGTATCCAGTGTAAATTAACGTAAGTGGAATGTCAGTGCTGAAATTTACACCAGATAAAAAACATACAGAAACAATCCTGTTATGTAAAATCTGGAAAAAATGTCAGAAATGTGATCGAAGTTGTGTTTTACGGAGGGGAGAAAGGAAAACAGTCATCCTTTGATGGTAAAAAAGACGTTTCCTGCAGAGTAACAATCAGGGATGCAACACAAGTTCCAGTTCAGGTGTTGTGGATTTGAGTAAAAAAACAATCGTAACTCTCAGGAGAACCGGAGATTCCCCGAAGCGGCGTATTCTTATAAATGGAAATCCCTGCAGGAAATCACGCCGCTCTATAGCAGCATAATCCACTTTTTAATTCTCATCCCCGGATACAAGCCCAGAAAACCACTCCGGGTGTTCACTGTATGCCGTGTTCAGCGCATCCCAGGAAACGTTTATATAAAAGCTGTCCTGCAATTTGCGGGTAACAACTTCTGCCAGGCGATTCCGGTTATCCGCCAGTCCGGCATAACCTCTCTCTGCCAGCCACTCATTCAGTTCATGTTCCAGAGACAGATTGATAATATCATAATCGGACCTTGCCATTCCCGTTTCCTTAGCACATGTTTTCAGGCACGGGGATAAAGTATAAAGAATGTCGTACTGCTGCTGCCAGAGCAATACTCCCCCTGATGGTTGTATCAGAGATGGTATGCAGGTACTTTGCGGGTTGTTCCCGTCAGGTTATCGTGCACCTCTACATTCGTTGTCACTATAGGCATTCCGCTCTGTCTTAATCTCAGGACATCAGCCGCAATACGCTGACTGCCAGACCAGAACAGGCCGTCCAGTGCAGTCACCAGCAACCCCGCCTCCAGCGCATACTTCAGCCGTTCACGGGGCGCTTTCACTTCCCGGGCAATCTGCTGGTATGGCGATGATGTGTTTTCATTCCCAACCACACGACAAATACGGTGAGACAGATGATACCGGAATGTATCTGGCACACCCGAAAGGCTGGCCTTCAGGCTGTACACGCAGCCAAAACGTTTATCGTTGAACACCACATTTTTCTGGCTGATGCCCCATTCTTCACGCAGCGCGGCAATCAGTTGTGGTGTACGGGTAAGCAACAAGCGAAAAGGCAGTTCAAAACTGGTGACGTAATCCACATTCAGCAGGGCAATACGCAGCCGTTCTTCTGGCCCGGCCTCTGTCTGCCGGCACTCCTCCAGAACATCCAGCCACTGCCGGCGAAGACGGGAGGATTCATTCAGCTCTGTAAAACAGTATTTATCCGCCAGATAGTCAATTCGTGTACGCATACTGAAGAGAATTCCGTATAAAGATTCAGCTGACAAAACTTTATCAGTCCATAAGAATCAACGGAAGCACAGATGGTTCACACGTCCATTACCAACGGATTGTTGCCATAACGGGTAACATAAAGGACTGAACGACTGTTTGCGGTACTGCATGATTTCATCACCGTCATACCCACCAGATGAAACAGCTCTGTGCAGGTTTTATCCGCAAGTTCCGGATTATTAAAACACGCCAGCCAGTTCATGCTGTACGGGTACGGGCTGCGCTCCCCATGACAGAACATCATCAATATCACCAGCGTGCGTGCCACTCAAAGTGTTGCTGCATCGTCCGGCATGACCGTGTTCTTCTCTTTTTTCCTGTTCACAATAACCTGCTTAATTGTCAGAAAGCATTTTCACCAGGATTATATTCACCTGCACAACCATGTTCAGCCATGGCCGCTGATAAGTGAACATCCGGAATATATGTGGCATAAAGATTATTCTGCCGCTGTTGAATTACCGGTAAGTTCCCGGTCCTTTGCTCCGGCACACTGTTTTTGCTCTTGGCTCTCTGTCTGAGGTGAAACCTTCCAGGCATGTCGCCCCATTTTTGTTCGTCTCCATTTTTTTAAGAATTGTTCAGGTGAAAAACTTTTTACCTCTCCGGGAGTTGTCGTATTTGCTGATATTGTCCGTTTGTTTAAAGAACCTGCTGGTCTTGCCATTAATATTACCTGCTGATTGCTTCACGCCCGGGCTCCTCGCACTGTGCGCGGGTTATTGTTTCGTTTTCAGTCCCGGGGTCGCCTGAACTCTGTTTGCAGGCCATAACGGCCTGTACTGTTTCTTCAGCTCTTTGATGCCCGTTTACGCCATTTGTTCCCTGTCCCTCTGTCTGATAACGAATACGCTCACAACGCACGGCACTGAACAATACCAGCAACAACATGTCTTACATGAAACTGTGCCATCCACCGGAAAACATTTTCAGATACCGGATGAGGTACCACTTCCATTGACAGCACGAGGTAACAATACTGATGGTAACGCTGACCATTAACCGTAAACCGCAGAGTATTTTCAGTAAGTCACCGGCAACGCCGCTGCAGGATAAAACGGACACAGCACACAAAATGAAGGCAGGTGACCGGATATCACAGCAGAACGATAAACAGAAACCTGCTGATAAAACACCGTGGCGACATATGACAAAACGCCAGCGTAAAAACCGTAAGCGTATTAATCATCTTGTGGAACTCTGGCCTGAGTTATTCAACCGGGAAAAACCAAAACCACTTAAAGTGGGGATACCTGACGATCTGATACAGGATATTGCCATCAGAAAACTGGCGTTTGGCGCAGGTACATTACGCGCAGCAGTGGCGTCTTATGTGCAGTCTCCGCGCTATTACCGTGCGTTAATGGCAGGTGGTGCCCGTTACGGCCTGAAAGGGCAGCCGTGCGGGGAAGTGAAGCCACAGGAGCAGAAAGAGGCAGAAACCCGGCTGATGATGCTGAATGCCAGAAAACATCGTTGACAACACAACAGCGCTGATTCACTGAGCTGTAATCAATGTACAGCGCTGTACCGGACGATGGGTAATAGCGCTCACAACCGGTAACCCCAGAGACAATGCGACTGTTTTTAACGCAACATACTGACCAGATGTATCACCCCGGACAACCTTAAAACACCTTTCCACCCGGCATTGTCCGCCAGTGCTTATCACCAGCCAGGTCTGTTGCAGTAAATCCACCACTTGCGAACATTCTTCATCAACCGTGGCACTGGTTCGCGGATGGCAAATACTACTCGCCTGGCTGAGCAGCAACAGGCATCGTATTGTTGCTCCTTCATGTTGTTCCCGCAACCAGCGTAATACCAACGGCGATGATGGACTGACCGTGTGATTACGCTCAGTAATACGTTCGTGCACCTGTCGGTAAAAGGAAGTACAGAATGCCTGAATCTGTTGCCCGTTGATTCCTTCTGCCGAATGGAGTGTGAAGTGGACTGCCAGCAGATGTGGCCAGTGGTCCACCGCCTGCTGAACAAAACGCCGGATTTCCTCCGGTTCTGAAAGTAAGGCTTTGGTTATTTGCACTATGTTATCCCTGTTGTATTTTGTTCAGCCGGTGCAGGCACACAGGAAAGCGCGCATCAACACCGGCACGGTTCGATACAAACACCTGTGACTGACGATACGAAAGGAATGACGAATCAGTCAGGAAATGATGACAGGAGAATGTCTGCTGGAAGGTTCACGGGAGTGTCGCCAACACCCGGGACAGGATTGATTTCCACAATACCAGCGCCGGCATTTTGCACACTGCCAGCGTACCGGCATCACAACACGTTTCATGCTGCTGCGCCCCAGTTTGATGGGTTTAGGGAAATGCCCTTCGCTGATCAGCGTGCAAAAACATTTGTCAGTCATACCGGTAAAGCTGGTGATGTAACTCATCTCGATCAGGGGATCGTCGGCACGCAGCAATACGCTGTCGTGGCTTGTTGTAGTCAACATGGTCAGAATGTCCTCTGTGAGATTTATGAAGATTGTGCGAATGCGGGGAATCTGCTGAGCTGTGCTTTCAGAACTGGCCTGTTACGGGATACCAGGGATTACCGGCGGGTAACGGGCTTCCGGATCATACACACCACGATTATCGCGGACAAAATCACTGAACGCCCATATCACCTCTTTAAGTATGTCTTCGCAGTCCGGTAAATGACGATCCAGCGCCACATCCCGGGTGGTACTGCTTTGATGCGCCCGGTGACACAAAGCCCGGATTGTTCCAGACATCCTGAATCAAACGCCCCAGATTAGGGGCGTCGAAATATGCCTCTCTGACCATTATATTCCGGCGTACAGGTAGCAGGTCAGAAGTGACAATGCGTCACCTGACGTTAAAAGTCACTACACCCAAGATGACGTTCAACAGCACCATGCGATTCAATATAAGCCCGGGCTGTCTGTTCCAGTACACCAGGCTCAGCGTTGTATGTGTTAGCTGCATCAAATACCAACGACAGCACTTCAGGATACACAACCAGATGTGTAATGGAGTTATCTTCACCCAATACTTTTCCCCACGCCTGCTCAATCAGATTTCTGAGAACCACCACCTCACGACTCTTACACCAGACATCGTTATTAAGTAGCAGCACCATAAGATAAGGAGTGGTATCGTTAGCCACAGCCTCCCTGCTCCAGAGATAATATAAAGGGGTGGGCTCAACAGATTTATCTTTACGTCGCTTACACTGCAAATATTCAGAAATGAGTCTATGCAGTTCACCAGTAAAATCAGCCATCAGAGAGGGAATGGCCTTATTAATACCCTGCCCTGGTATTAATTTAAATTGTAATAATTTAATTTCAGGATGTGTGGCTGCAGCCCGATACAGAGTTGCAAGGACACACTTTTGCCAGAGGGCGTTACAGGAAAGCTTAACGTTTGATTCTGTATACATAATAAATCACCTTACAGTTACAACAGGTCAAAAACCGCTGTAGCCAGAGTTACGCTGGCCTGATGCTTTAGTACCGGGCTTCGTCAGATAATCCAGACGCTCCAATAAGCGCTGATACTGCTCAGGGAAATCAGGATCATGAATATCCAGGATGTAACGTCCATTAGCAGGGAAATGAATAATGCAGCCCCTTGGATTAACAATGCAGAAATCGTCCTGATGCACTGATCAATACGGAGAGGACTCTCGCGTGTGGTTTATTGACACCACAGTGCAGATTCGGCGAATCCGCGATCACGGTGCGATTTCGTTCCACAGTACACAATCAATCCCCGGGTTTTATTCAGGTAAGCAGGACTGCGGATATCCGGTGTCGCGCCTTTGTGTCACGAACGGGGTAGGTGCGAAACACCGGATAAAATGCAGGCTGGCAATACCTCTGAACGCCCTGCGCAGAGCGGATATTTTGGATTAAGTACTCGCACCTCCGCAGTCCTGGTACAAATCTGGCTGGTACCTGTAAACAGACTTCGTACATACCGCTCTGCAATAAATCCCCGTACCACAGGCCTCACAGAATTTCTTCCCATGAAAAAACTGCTCACACATCACACAATGCCACTCCAGCACGACCGGTAATGGCGATAGAAACATCGCCATATCTTCAATGTAAGGGTGGGACTTTTCCGGATTCAGCACCACGCAGGCCGCCTTCTGTTGCGCGCTCAGGGCATGTAAATCATGCTCAAACCACGCCCCCTGAGCATCTGTCTGCAAAATCAACCGGCCACGACAGGAAAGGCAGAAACAATGCCGGATATTTCTGCTGAGCGCAGAGTTGGCACTGATAATGTGCTCACCCGGCGTGATCCCCAGCCCCATTTTTATGCCGTTCATCCTGCTACCACCTCCTCACTGAAGCGCCCGGTCTGGCAGTGTGTGCAGTACTGCTCCCCATAATAATCGTGGTGACATTGTCTGCAGTGCCAGCTGGCTTTACGCACCACGGGTAAGGCATCCGGTACGAATTGCTGCAGACGTTTAATCAACTGTATTTCTCTGCGCTCCGGCCTGACATAAGGGCACTGTTGACCGTGCTCTGTCAGCCTGTCGTCAGTGTGTTCAAACCAGGGAAGTTCAGTTTCGTATTGCGGATGGTATCTGAGTGCACTGCCACACAAGTGGCAGGTGTAGTTAGCATAAGGTGCGGCCTGTGCAGTACGGGCGCCCGTCAGACGTCCGTTGCCATCAAGAGCGATAAAGGATTTTGCGTACATAGTCATATACCTCAGCCGCCAGACGACACGCAGGCAACAGCCGTCCCGGTACGGGCAGCGTGGTCAGGGTGTGAATGGCGGTTCAGTTAAAATCTGGACTGGAGTTTGGGTAAAGCAGGCTGGTTGCTGTTACAGCACTGTGGTTGTCACACTATGGCCCACCGGCGTAAAAAACTGTCAGCAGGCAGGGATGGACATCAGAGAATGTGCTGTATCGGTTGCCGGAAGGACTGGTAAAGAATGTGCCATGGTTAAATCTCCGTATGGTTCATACGGAATAGCCATGTCGTAAAAAATGTGCAGTGCCGCTGAAGTGGCCACCGGAACCGACTGTAACGAGTAGCGCCAGCCCGCAGCTGTCGTTCAGGGTCTTACACCAGAGAACATCTCTCCGGCAGGGTGCTGCCCAGTCGCGGTCGCCCCCGATTACTTTTTTCAGGAAGCCCGCTGCATTTCAGGATGATGCCACATTCTTTCTGTTCTCGTTTGGCCAGGTAGCTGAGGGCATAGCGTAAGGCATTCACCGCTTTGTGATCTGAATAGTGAATGACGTGGTTAATGTTTTCCGGATAATTTTTATTAAACCGGCACCAGTGGTAGTAACCATCACCCTCGGTAACCCGCCTCCAGATATCTCCCATCAATCTGGATACCAGATACGAACTCCTGTGGCTCTGACCGTTCAGATAGCCCACAAAATGAATGTGAAGCCCTTTACGTTCCGTATATTCCATTACCCAGGCATACCCGACCAGTTTCTCTCCCACTTCGTTAGTCAGTCGCAGTATCTCCGCGCACATAGCGTACCTGCAGGCACACCTGTAGCTGAGGGTGTTTTTTCGGTAAGCAAAATCCATTCTGAACGGTAACAGTTTCGAATATATCCCGAATAATGAATCCAGATGCTGGTTAAAGTGTGTCAGGAGCTGGGGATCCATTTCGTAACCGGGATTGGTGTTGTAAGTCTTCATGTTTCTTCCTCGTGTTCTGTAACACAGGAAGACGCGTTGCCGTAAATTTGAAGAAAACGTTATCAGGCAGGGTGACCTCCGGTAACGACGTCCACGGGAATCAGAAGCAGACAGAGAAACAGCATACGTAACAGCCAGTTACAGCGCATATAACGCCTGAAGCTCTGGTAACCAGACTGAAGCGGAAAGGCGTTTATAACGCGTGTGGGCAATCACTTTTTCCAGTGAACAACAGCGGAACTACTCTGGTTTAAAATTCCATTACCCTCCCGTTATCCTGTACTGTGATTAACGTAATACCGTCATAATGGCCTGACGTTATCCCTAAAGCCTTTCCACTTCCCTGTTTCTCCGGTAAAAAATGCTTTTAATACCAGCCATAACCCGATATGACAATTAACGTAGTTTTCCGCAACGTACTACATGAGTAACAGAGGTACAGGGTTAAACAACACGCCGTAAGGCTGTTTTTAATGGTATAAGGCATACTCTTTTACGTATTACTACCAAAACTTATCAGGTAAGCTGCAGGAACAGATCATTAACAGTAATTCCTTAATCACCGTTATCCACAGTATCAACACTGGCGAAGTCATACTCTTATTTAGCCAGAAACACTTACACAAACGCACAAAAGCAATGGCGGACCCAGAATAGTCTCCACACAACAGGCATTACCTAACAAAGTACGTTACAGTCAGTGTGTACATTACAGATTTATATTCAGGTGTTACGGGATTACATTGCAGCAGAGAGGGTTAAGGACAGTGTTACAAGTACTACAGAGAATATCGCTGCACAGATACTCCTATGAGACAGACTTCTGCAGGACTTGGTTACAAGGTGTATTTACGAGGTAGAATTACACGGTAGAATTACAGGGTCATTTACATGACCATACTTCTATAAATAATACTAATTAACCTTTATTATTTTTTAATGTTACATGAACTGCCTATAGGTGTAACGATAAACAAATCACCCAAAACGAAAAATACTGGTTATCATGGTTCAGAGAACTCATACAAGTGGCAGCTCCCCCCCTGAGCAATGCTTCATTTTCGGTGGTTCTGTGTGATAGAGTTATGCTGACTACAGTGGCAGTAACACTGCTTTCCACCACACTAGGATAAAGCCAGTAAAAAATCAATTATATGAATTAAAAGCATTTTTTATGAAATGTTATGCATATCAACCAGTATGATTAACAGAAAACTTCATCATGACAACACGTATAACTTTCAACATGACCAGTGATGAGACGCTGCGAATTGTGGATGAGTACTGTCATACCCACAAACTTTCGCGCTCTAAGGTAATCGACGCATTACTCAGCGCCACAGCACCTGTCCTTAACGATATTAACTGTTATTATCAACTTGCAGGCAAACTGCAGTCACGCTTATTAAATGGAGTGTATCAACGGGATCTTCCTCACAAACGCAATGTCGTCAGTGCAGAGAAGTATTGTCTGGAGATCTGGGAAAACAAACTTTTCACCAAAAGAATCCTGGAGTTTGACTATTCAAATGGTGTTCTGTACGCGCTGAAACATAAAAGACACTATCGCCGGGATAAGATGATTGGACGGGTTGAAAGTCGGCGTATCAAAGACATTTGCGAATACCAGATGCAACTGTCCGGGGAGAAGGCAAAATATGCCTGTTTTATTTATATTGAAAGAACAATATACAATCACGATAATCCATCCGGTGGGACACCTGTAAAAGCGGCTGTTGGTAATGCAGTCATCCTGCTGGCAAAAGACGTGATATATGACGAGTACTTTTTTGATCTGCGGCAGTCATTTTTCGTGAGCGTTAAAGATCTGATGGCCTCTGGCGCAAAAGGTATTCCGGAGACACAGAAATATCCGGACGTTTATTGCTGGATCCCGCTTTTCTCCATAAATTCCGGCGTGGTCATTACCCCGGTCTATAAAATTGATCCCCGGAAACCCGTAACGGTAAAAAAACCGGATCAGATCACTGTTGTTTGTAATTACAGAGAATAATTTCAGTCTTCTCCGTTCACCGCAACAGTGTTTACCTCTGCTTTATCTTCCGTTCAGTAAATACAAACCACAGCTCTGGCAGGTACAGGGCGTGGTTTATCTCCGATACTCCCCTGCGCAGTAATAATCATCACTGAAAATACTGATTCCGTCACGGCAAAACGCCATCCCATATTCCGGCAACACAAAATCATCTTCCGTTTATACCGGCTTCACTGACAAAACAGACAACCTGTATTGCCTGTACACAACAGTTTCTCTCCTGGCAGGAATATTCCTCAACTTTTTTACGTTTCTCCCCGGTTGTTATGTCGGTGAAGGTGGTGCGTCGTTTTCATCACCAACGCCGGTTGCGATTAACAACATCCGGAGGAACATTCTCATGGCTAACCCAGTTTCGCTGATGGATGACCAGATGGTCGACATGGCGTTTATCACTCAACTGACCGGCTTAACCGATAAGTGGTTTTATAAGCTCATCAAAGATGGTGCCTTTCCGGCCCCCATCAAACTCGGCCGCAGCTCCCGATGGCTGAAAAGTGAAGTGGAAGCCTGGTTGCAGGCGCGTATTGCACAATCCCGTCCGTAATTCCTGACCATTATCCGTTCAACCGCAGCGAATACACTATCCGGCCTCCGGAGGCATTCTGCTGCGTGCTAAAGGAGAGAATATTATGCAAAAACTTGAAAACCGGTGTGATCTGCTGCTCATCCAGCATCAGAAATGGATGGCAAGTGTAACCCGGTTTATTGTCGCTCATGGAATGGGCTCTCCGCATCTTCATGGTTATCACCGCCTGACCCTGGCCCACTTTTTTCTGCCGGAAAAAGGCACCGTCATCTCGGTGGCACCACAGGGACTCTATCAGGTGGTCAACCCGGGAACGGCACCGTTCATTCCTGCCATTCAGGAAGGATTAATGACCAGCATTCAGACCCATGAAATCATGCTGCTTACACATTTTAACCTGGGCGGCGTTTTACTCAGTGAGCTACATCGTCTGGGCGAAAGCCGGCTGGCAAACAGGCTGAACAGTCTGCTCCGGCGTTTCGAAGATCGCGATCTCTACCACACGCTGATATGGCTGTGCTGGTATGATCTGATGTGTGCCCACTCCATGCAGCCCTGGACTGAAGAGTTAAAGCATAAATCACACGCAGAGCTTGAAAGCTGGGCTGTGGCGCGCAAACGGGAAAAGCGCGAGCTTGAACTGATGATTGACGAGTATCTGTTATACGCCTGTTGATTCATAACGCTACCGGGATCCCTTCCTCATCGTTGCACACAACCGGACGGCTATCTGTGGCAGTCCGCCAAATGACCCTCGCCGCATTTCGTTCTGCTGAAAACGGTACGTAGCCAGTGATACCGGAATTTCCGGAGAGGGTCGCAGGTATATTGCTTCTGTGCAATTGATGCTTATTTACATTGGATGTGGTTATTTCTGCATCTAATGCTATCGGAAAGAGATCAACCAGCAAATGGTTCCTCAAATCGTATTGATATTTATTTTTCAGCAGGTTCGATTCTGTATGGCTCAGTGAATTCAGAAGCGATAATAACCAACCATCGGTGCAATAACAGAAACAGGTGACACCTTCAGTCGATAGACTGATGTGGTATTCTGTTGGTATCCGGGGTACCTGTGACAACTGTTACCGTATATTGTCTCTGTTGCAATACCGATAACATCTGGCGTCATGGTCACAGCTCCTCTGCTCATGAGTGTTTCCAGTGCCGATCCTGCAAACGTGTGTTTCAGCTGACTTACACTCACGAACACCGAAAACCAGGCATTAAATAACAACTCGTTGAAATGGTCCATAATGGAGCCGGAGCTCGTGATACAGCCAGAACGCTGAAGACGGCATCAAGACATTCATTCGCGCTTTAACCCCCCCGCTGTGCGGAGTAACCACATCTCCGATCAATCATGTCGGTGTGGCGCTTATCTGCTAATTTGATGAGCAATGAGGGCTTTGTAGGCCATAAAGTCCGTCAGTACTGATGAAACATATCGTACGTTACTGAAGCCATTCTCCATTGGCATGATAACCAGCGACGGAGGAAGCTGTTATGCCAGAGAAGTGCCAAAGAACAGGCATCTTGTTGGCAGGATATTTACCCGGCGCATTGAGCACCTCCATCTGACACTCCGTTCCCGCATCAAACGGCTGGACCGGAAAACGATTTGCTTTTCACGCTCCGTGGAAATTCACGAAAAAGTTATTGGGTCATTCATCGAAAAACACATGTTCTGCTGACTGGAGCCATCACCCGAAAATATACGTCAACTGAACAATAACGATTTTTTCTTTATGGGATCCCATACACTTTCCCATACCCCTCTGAAAATCAGTCATCAACTCACCAACACATCTTCTGAAATCTGTATTAAACTTATTGCTTAAACAGATGATATAACACATCTTACATTGCACGGAATCAGCAAAAACTGTCGTTCTGGCAATCTTAACAAGATCACTTATCGGTTAATTTCATCAGTAAACAATGGAATATCACACTGATAAAATGAACACTCAGGGTGAGATAATAAAATTTACATAAAAACCATTGCTGCGGATTATTTATTTCATGCAGATAAACGATAAAATACAAAAGAGTGTATTTCTCAATGTAAGAGTCAATTGTTCATCTCTACTGGCAATCACGGTCAGCACACAAACAAAGTGAGTCCTCCTGCTTAATCATTGCGTATCAGAAACTAAAAAAAACAAAAGATTCTGCAAACAACGTAACAATTTTCATCACATTTCCCGAAGACAGATATATCCACAAACGGTAGTCAGCGTTGAATTAACAAGTCTTACAGAGCTATACGTCGCTTATAAACCTACTCAATGATCAGCATCACCCGACTATTTATCGGGAATACCACCCGTATAATTCTACCAATAAAAACACCTGTCCACTCTGTCTGTTCTTTTGACTCAACCAGCGGCGAAAATATTGCCTGATTAGTGCATCATAGCCTTCTTTTTTCTTTCTCGCCCATCAAAACAAACACAACACTCACAACCACAAACAAAACAGAATCAAAACATAAAATTAACAACGCCAGTCAGCAGGAAAACACTGAATATTGAGGTGTACTGTAACCTGGACAGCGCATACGGCACATGTGATCAACACAGCCCATTCTTTTCCTGCATCTCCAAAACGCAGAAAAGACAACAATAACCCGATGAATATAAAAGAAAAAATGATTTTTTACCATTATAAAAACAGCAATGTATATTTATATAAAAACACTGATAATATGACACAAACATTTAAAAACATAAATAAATCACAACAAAAACATTTGATAATCACTTAGTGACTAAATACAATTGAGACGATTTTGTTATAAGAGAGGCGCCATGGAGTGAGATAATGAATAACGAACAGATGCTTATCAAATGCAAAGATCCCCGTAAATGTCGGTTTTATGCCGAATATCTGAATCACAAATACCCCAATGAATTCCCTCAGTTTGCGCCTGACAACCCACACAACTGTATCAGAAATGTTAATGCATTTTTAAAAGAAAAGTATTGTAATACTTCAGGCAATTCTTTTGGTTTTTTTGATACGACTGCAGAAGAAGCACTCAACAACGAAATTAATGAGCTTGAAATTATTGCCGGGCAGGCAATACTGCCTGAAGAGAGTTTTCTCTGGTTGAAAACTGACGAACTTGCTACTTTCTTTACCTGGACAACTATTTATCTGTCGAAGGAAGACCATACAAATTTCCCGGAAACAAACCATAATTCATCAGAAATAAAAAAAGGAATTGAAGTCAGAAAAATACGAACAGTTACCAATGAAACGTTAAACACTTACAAAAAAAGCAACCTTCCGGATAATCCATCATCCCATAACGAACGAATAAAAGTAATCATTTCATATTTTGACTCCTGCCATTCTTTAATTAATAAAAATGCAAAAAGCATATACCTCGAGGAACTCAGGCAGGCGTGGCTTAAAAATAAAAGCGCTTGTCAAAAGTTTAAGTGGCTCCTTCCTGACGATGATGAAATGTGTCAGTGGTTCTGGACAAGACTGAAACAAAAACAGGATGAAACACATCCGGTACATAACCCAGTGACCCGGTGGTTCATACCATCTTCAACGAAAGAATATTATCTTGCCTCTCTCGTCGCCTTTGCTTTATGGAAAGAGGCACCTGATACCATTGAATTGTTCAGAACACGCATAAATCATGCCTGGCATCAAAAAAAACAAAAAGACAAATATCGGAGTGATGGTAAAAAGGCTATTAATATACATATAAGAAGCAATGCAAAAGAAATGCTTGATGAACTCAGAACTGTTTACGGTCTGAGAACAGGAGAGTTTTTTGAAATGCTGATTACAGAAAAATATCTTGAACACAAGCGAAGGAAGTAATTCATTACCTGTTACATTCTAAATAATCTCAGACAGATATTATCTCCGTGAATCCCCCGCCACCTTTCCGGTGCGCGGGGTTTTGTCTTTTTTCACCGGGAATACATGTATGAATCCGTCTGATGCCATTGAGGCAATTGAAAAACCGCTCTCCTCCCTGCCTTACTCACTTTCCCGTCACATCCTGGAACATCTGCGCAAACTCACCAGTCACGAACCCGTGATTGGCATTATGGGTAAAAGCGGGGCCGGTAAATCCTCACTCTGTAATGCACTGTTTCAGGGGGAGGTCACCCCGGTCAGTGATGTTCACGCCGGCACCCGGGAAGTGCGGCGCTTCCGTCTGAGTGGCCACGGTCACAGCATGGTTATCACTGACCTGCCCGGGGTGGGCGAGAGCCGGGACAGGGATGCAGAGTATGAAGCCCTGTACCGTGACATTCTGCCCGAACTGGACCTGGTGCTGTGGCTGATTAAAGCCGATGACCGCGCCCTGTCTGTGGATGAGTATTTCTGGCGACACATCCTGCACCGGGGACATCAGCAGGTGCTGTTTGTGGTGACGCAGGCCGACAAAACGGAGCCCTGCCATGAATGGGATATGGCCGGCATTCAGCCTTCTCCCGCACAGGCACAGAACATTCGGGAGAAAACGGAGGCGGTATTCCGTCTGTTCCGGCCCGTACATCCGGTTGTTGCCGTATCGGCCCGCACCGGCTGGGAACTGGATACGCTGGTCAGTGCGCTAATGACAGCACTTCCCGACCATGCCGCCAGTCCCCTGATGACCCGCCTGCAGGACGAGCTGCGCACGGAATCTGTCCGCGCTCAGGCCCGTGAACAGTTTACCGGTGCGGTGGACCGGATATTTGACACGGCGGAGAGCGTCTGTGTTGCCTCTGTTGCCCGTACGGTTCTGCGTGCCGTCCGTGACACGGTGGTCTCTGTTGCCCGCGCTGTATGGAACTGGATTTTCTTCTGAACAGTCTGCCAGGGAAATGCCTGATAACATTACGTTAACCAACTGAAAACATGACACAAACCCCTCATACTCCTCCTGTTTCTCTTGCGTGACCGCCTTGTCGTTAATAGAATAAAACGATCGATAAAACAGGTATCGATCGTTGATATCGATCGTTTATAGTGGTTAATGGTCTGCGAAAAGGCAGCTGAATCTCTTCATCATGCAGAACGGAATTGCACACAACGGACTGATACTTCTCTGGCGGATGAGAGAGGGGAAGCATTTATGTCCGGGAAAAACCACTTTATCTGAGCATGCTGTTTTGTACCTGCCGGTATCCACATTTGTGGGTACCGGCTTTTTTATTCACCCTCTGTAAGGAAAAGCTGATGAAACGACATCTGAACACCAGCTACAGGCTGGTATGGAATCACATTACGGGCACCCTGGTGGTGGCCTCCGAACTGGCCCGCTCACGGGGAAAACGCGCCGGTGTGGCGGTTGCGCTGTCTCTTGCTGCTGTCACGTCAGTTCCGGCCCTGGCTGCTGACACGGTTGTACAGGCGGGAGAAACCATGAGCGGCGGAACACTGACAAATCATGACAACCAGATTGTCTTCGGTACGACCAACGGAATGACCATCAGTACCGGGCTGGAGTATGGACCGGATAACGAGGCCAATACCGGCGGGCAATGGGTACAGGATGGCGGCACAGCCAGTAATACCGCCATCAGCAGCGGCGGTCTCCAGTTTGTAGGTGCCGGGGGAAAGGCTACAGACACAATAATCAATGAAGGAGGCGGACAAAGTCTGAAGGGACTGGCACTGAACACCACGCTGAATGGTGGCGAGCAGTGGATGCATGAGGGTGCGATAGCCACAGGAACCGTCATTAATGATAAGGGCTGGCAGGTCGTCAAACCCGGCGCAGTGGCAACAGACACCGTTGTGAATACCGGCGCGGAAGGGGGACCGGATGCAGAAAATGGTGATACCGGGCAGTTTGTTCGCGGAAATGCCGTACGTACCACCATCAATAAAAATGGTCGTCAGATTGTGGCTGCTGAAGGAACAGCAAATACCACTGTGGTTTATGCCGGTGGAGACCAGACTGTACATGGCTACGCGCTGGATACCACACTGAACGGCGGTAACCAGTATGTGCACAACGGCGGTACAGCGTCTGACACTGTTGTTAACAGTGACGGCTGGCAGGTGGTGAAGGATGGTGCAGTGGCTGAGAATACCACCGTTAATCACAAGGGCAAACTGCAGGTGAATGCCGGTGGTGTCGCTGTTGATGTTACTCAGAATCAGGGAGGGGCACTGGTTACCAGTACTGCTGCAACGGTTCTTGGCAGCAACCGTCTGGGCAATTTCGCGGTGGAAAACGGTAAGGCTGACGGCGTGGTTCTGGAATCCGGTGGTCGCCTGGATGTACTGGAGAGCCATTCAGCACAGAATACCCTGGTGGATGACGGCGGTACCCTGGCAGTGTCTGCCGGTGGTAAGGCAACAGGTGTCACCATGACATCCGGTGGTGCCCTGATAGCAGACAGTGGTGCCACTGTTGAGGGGACCAATGCCAGCGGCAAGTTCAGTATTGATGGCATATCCGGTCAGGCCAGCGGCCTGCTGCTGGAAAATGGCGGCAGCTTTACGGTCAATGCCGGGGGACAGGCCAGCAACACCACGATCGGACATCGTGGAACACTGACGCTGGCTGCCGGGGGAAGTCTGAGTGGCAGAACACAACTCAGTAAAGGCGCCAGTATGGTACTGAATGGTGATGTGGTCAGTACCGGCGATATTGTTAACGCAGGGGAGATTCGCTTTGATAATCAGACGACACAGGATGCCGTGCTGAGCCGTGCTGTTGCAAAAGGCGACGCCCCGGTAACGTTCCATAAACTGACCACCAATAACCTCACCGGCCAGGGCGGCACCATCAATATGCGTGTTCGCCTTGATGGCAGCAATGCCTCTGACCAGCTGGTGATTAATGGTGGTCAGGCAACCGGCAAAACCTGGCTTGCGTTTACAAATGTCGGAAACAGTAACCTCGGGGTGGCAACCTCCGGACAGGGTATCCGGGTTGTGGATGCACAGAATGGTGCCACCACAGAAGAAGGTGCGTTTGCCCTGAGTCGCCCGCTTCAGGCCGGCGCCTTTAACTACACCCTGAACCGTGACAGCGATGAAGACTGGTACCTGCGCAGTGAAAATGCTTATCGTGCAGAAGTCCCCCTGTATGCCTCCATGCTGA
>ENA-UOZF01000230-UOZF01000230.1-food-metagenome-genome-assembly--contig:-NODE-230-length-20624-cov-97.499344_pt1 | contig 20624 bp, 16 predicted proteins | sample MGYA00249869_ERZ772725 | MGnify/ENA primary metagenome ERZ772725 (study PRJEB29005, sample SAMN08379455) | food metagenome | isolation source: cheese spiked with Escherichia coli O103 | study: EMG produced... | reverse complement strand
TGCCACATCCTTAAGCTCTTCTGCCATACGGTTGGAGATAATGACGTCGGCTTGTTGTTTGAAGGTGGTGAGATCACGTTCCAGGCGAGAGTTGAAGAATGAGTCTTCTTTCATTACCGGTTCGTAAATGATTACTTCAACACCTTTCGCCTTGATACGCTTCATAATCCCCTGAATGGAAGACGCACGGAAGTTATCTGACCCGCTCTTCATAATCAGACGATAAATACCCACCACTTGCGGTTTGCGTGACAAAATGGCATCGGCAATAAAATCTTTACGCGTGCGGTTTGCATCGACAATTGCCGAAATCAGGTTATTCGGCACAGACTGGTAGTTCGCCAGTAACTGCTTGGTATCTTTCGGCAGACAATAACCACCATAACCAAACGACGGATTGTTGTAATGGTTGCCAATACGCGGATCGAGACAAACGCCTTCGATAATCTGGCGAGTATTCAGACCTAAACTTTCTGCATAGCTATCCAGTTCATTAAAGTATGCTACGCGCATCGCCAGATAGGTATTAGCAAACAGTTTAATCGCTTCTGCTTCGGTTGAGTCGGTAAACAGAGTCGGGATATTTTGCTTAATCGCGCCTTCCTGTAACAACGCAGCAAAACGTTCTGCGCGTTCTGAACGCTCACCGATGACAATACGTGACGGATGGAGATTATCGTAAAGAGCTTTACCTTCACGGAGAAATTCCGGAGAGAAAATAAGGTTATCGATACCCAAACGTTCTTTAATTGATTTGGTGAAACCTACCGGAATTGTAGATTTAATCACCATTACCGCGTTGGGATTAATTTCTGTCACATCACGGATGACCGCTTCCACGCTTGAGGTATTAAAATAATTTGTTTTCGGATCATAATCGGTAGGCGTGGCAATAATAACGTAATCGGCATTTTTATACGCGTCATACTTATCTGTCGTAGCGCGGAAATTGAGATCTTTAGTCGCCAGATACTCTTCAATCTCCTTATCAACAATCGGTGACTGCTTCTTGTTAAGCATGTCCACTTTGGCCTGAACGATATCCAGTGCAACCACTTCGTGGTTTTGCGCAATCAGAATACCATTTGAAAGACCAACATAACCTGTTCCTGAAATTGTTATTTTCATTAGCTCTGACTTCTTCCGGTTAAACATTTAGAGTGGTCATTAATCCACCACCACAGCTTCATCTACTGCGGGATTTTTAACGCTGATGTAGATGAACTGTCAAGGCAGCGATCCTGCTGTGCGGCTCTGTATTATATCGCTTTTTTAACCATAAATTATAAAAAAAGGCCATAACCTGCCGCTTTGTATAATAAAAAAGCCCGGAGGGTTTCTCCGGGCCTTGCTTTGATTAATTGATTTAAATCAGATTAATCCAGCCATTCGGTATGGAACACACCTTCTTTATCAATGCGCTTATAAGTATGCGCACCGAAATAGTCACGCTGTGCCTGGATCAGGTTCGCAGGCAGAACAGCGGCACGGTAGCTGTCGTAATAGGCAACCGCAGCGGCGAAGGTCGGAACCGGGATACCGTTCTGTACTGCATAAGCGACGACATCGCGCAGCGCCTGCTGGTAGTCATCGGCAATTTGCTTGAAGTACGGAGCCAGCAGCAGGTTAGCGATCTGCGGATTTTCGGCATAAGCATCGGTGATTTTCTGCAGGAACTGCGCACGGATGATGCAGCCAGCACGGAAAATCTTCGCGATTTCGCCGTAGTTCAGATCCCAGTTGTACTCTTCAGACGCGGCGCGTAGCTGAGAGAAGCCCTGAGCGTAAGAAACGATTTTGCCCAGATACAGCGCACGGCGAACTTTTTCAATGAACTCAGCTTTGTCGCCTGCCGGCTGCGCTTGCGGACCAGAAAGAACTTTAGATGCGGCAACGCGCTGATCTTTCAGAGAAGAGATATAACGTGCAAACACAGACTCGGTAATCAGCGACAGCGGTTCGCCGAGATCCAGCGCGCTCTGGCTGGTCCATTTACCCGTACCTTTGTTTGCTGCTTCATCCAGGATCACATCAACCAGGTAGTTACCGTCTTCATCTTTTTTGGTGAAGATATCTTTGGTGATGTCGATCAGGTAGCTGCTCAGTTCACCGTTATTCCACTCGGTAAAGGTCTGCGCCAGTTCTTCGTTGGTGAGGTTCAGGCCACCTTTAAGCAGAGAATAGGCTTCAGCAATCAGCTGCATATCGCCGTACTCAATACCGTTGTGAACCATCTTCACATAGTGACCTGCACCATCGGCACCAATATAGGTAACGCACGGTTCGCCGTCTTCAGCCACTGCGGCGATTTTGGTCAGGATCGGCGCAACCAGTTCATAGGCTTCTTTCTGCCCACCAGGCATAATGGAAGGACCTTTCAGCGCACCTTCTTCACCACCGGAAACACCGGTACCAATGAAGTTAAAGCCTTCGGCAGAAAGCTCACGGTTACGACGGATGGTATCCTGGAAGAAGGTGTTACCGCCATCAATGATGATGTCACCTTTATCGAGGTATGGCTTGAGAGAATCAATAGCAGCATCCGTGCCTGCACCTGCTTTCACCATTAACAGGATGCGACGAGGCGTTTCCAGAGATTCAACAAACTCTTTCACCGTATAGTAAGGAACCAGTTTCTTGCCTGGATTTTCGGCAATCACTTCTTCCGTCTTTTCACGGGAACGGTTGAAAATAGAGACGGTATAACCACGGCTTTCGATGTTGAGCGCAAGGTTGCGCCCCATCACTGCCATACCGACGACGCCGATCTGTTGCTTTGACATTGTTTACTCCTGTCAGGGGGTGGTCACCGCCGAGTGTGCGGCTTAAATGTGGTATAGATGTTAACTCACTCATAGAGATGCTGAATAGCATTACCTTGGCTATACCACACTGGATATCTCATCTTTTCCGTCTTTTAAAACCCATTTATATGAAATTACTGGATTACTTACTCAGTAACTCAAGGATAAGTTTTGTTTTTTCTTCCATCAGCGGCACATGACCGCGCGATTCCACATTCAACCGTACCACCGGTTCGGTGTTGGAGGTGCGCAGGTTAAAGCGCCAGTCGGCAAAGGTCATGCTGATGCCATCGGTGCGATCCACCGCCAGCGCCTCACGGCTAAAATGCTGTTCCACGCGGTTAATCGCCTCAACGGGTTGCGCCAGTTTGCTGTTGATCTCACCGCTTGCCGGAAACGCCGCCATCCGGTCGCGCACCAGTTCGCCCAGCGTTTTCTCTTTCAGGCACACCAGTTCGGCGACCAGCAGCCACGGGATCATGCCGCTGTCGCAGTAAGCGAAATCACGGAAGTAATGGTGGGCGCTCATTTCGCCACCGTAGATGGCGTCTTCCTTGCGCATACGTTCTTTAATAAAGGCGTGTCCGGTTTTCGACATTACCGGCGTGCCGCCTGCGGCAGTCACCACATCAACGGTGTTCCAGGAGAGACGTGGATCGTGGATGATCTTCGCGCCGGGATTTTTTTCGAGGAACGCTTCTGCCAGCAGGCCGACAATGTAGTAGCCCTCAATAAACTGCCCTTTTTCGTCAAACAGGAAACAGCGATCAAAATCACCGTCAAAGGCAATGCCCATATCCGCGCCGTGTTTGATGACCGCATTGCGGGTGTCGTCGCGACATTCCGGCAGCAGCGGGTTAGGAATACCGTTGGGGAAATTGCCGTCCGGTGTGTTGTGTACTTTGATTAATTCCACGGGCGCGCCGAGGGCTTTAAAGCGGGCTTCAATGGCGTCCACCACCGGACCCGCTGCGCCATTCCCGGAGTTGATCACCAGCTTGAGCGGCGTGAGGTTTTTGACATTGATATAACCGAACAGGTGATCAACGTAAGCGTCACGCAGGTTGATTTGCTGATAGCGACCGCGTTTGGTTTCATCGACGGGAGGAAAGTCGTTGGCTTCAGCCAGACGCTGGACGTCGCGCAGTCCGGTATCACCGCTGATCGGGCGAGCCCCCTCGCGAACCAGCTTCATGCCGTTATAATCCATCGGATTATGGCTGGCGGTAACTTCAATGCCGCCATCCACGCCGAGATGGAACGTGGCGAAATAGATCTCTTCGGTGCCGGACATACCAATATCCAGCACGTCAACGCCCGCATCCTGTAAACCTTTTGCCAGCGCCAGTTTTAAGGTTTCGCTGGTGAGGCGGACATCACCGCCTAACACAATGGTTTTCGGTTTGAGAAATTCGCCATAAGCGCGACCAATACGCCAGGCGATATCTTCATTCATTTCTTCGCCCAGCTTGCCGCGAATATCGTACGCTTTAAAACAGGTTAACTTTTGCATTATAATATCAATCTCTATATATATCATCTTCAGCTAGGTATGGGCCTGTTTGCACCTCAATAATTTCTAAATCAATTTTTCCTGGGTTAGAAAAATTATGTTTAACTCCAGCTGGAATAAAAGTGGATTCATTTTCTTTGATTGTTTTTATTTCATCACCACACATGACTAGAGCTGTGCCTGAAAGAACAATCCAATGTTCCGTTCTATTATAATGAACTTGCTCAGAACTGCTATGTCCGGGCTTTATTACAACTCGTTTAATATTATATTTACTACCAGAACTCACAACTTCATGACTTCCCCAAGGCCGGAACTGTTCATTATGATTCTGATATTCTGTTCTGTTATTTACCATAAGATAATTTACTACATCCTTGACCTTTTGCACATTATTTTTTGAAACTACCAGTAATGCGTCACTTGTATCTACAACAATAATATCATCGACACCGATACATGCAATAAATCTTTCTTTAGAATAAATATAACTATTGGAAGTCTCATCCAAATAGATATCTCCCTTAGAGACATTATTATTATTATCTTTATTGCCAACTTCCCATAGTGCACTCCAAGAACCTACATCACTCCAACCTATATCTACAGGTATAACAACACCTTTACTGGTCAATTCCATTACTGCAAAATCAATTGAATCAGAGGGGCAATTAGCGAAACTAACAGGATCTACTCTTATGAAACCAAGATCAGTGATTGCACTATTAACAGACTTTAAGCAGGATTCATAGATTTCTGGACAAAAAGAATTTAATTCTTGAAGGAAAGTAGAAGCTTTAAAAAGAAAAATTCCGCTATTCCAGCTATAATGACCATCAGAAATATATTCAACGGCTTTATTAAGGCTAGGTTTCTCAACAAAGCGTTCTATGCCAAATATACCGTCACCGACAGAACTACTTGCTTTAATATATCCATATCCCGTTTCTGGCGAGGTAGGATTGATACCAAATGTAACTAAATAGCCCTTTTCAGCATATTCACGTGCTTTTTTTATACTTTCTGAAAATTGCTTTTCATTTTTGATTATATGATCTGACGGCATTACTAACAAAAGAGGATCGGCTCCATCCTTAATTGAAATTAATGCAGAAATTGCTATTGCTGGAGCGGTATTCCTTGCGACTGGCTCTAGTATTATTTGCGAATCAGGGTGCTTGGTTTTTTTTATTTGTTCCTTAACCAAAAAACGATACTCATTATTTGTTATGATTATCGGAGTCCCATAATCTTTATCATTTAAGCGATTAAGTGTACCCTGTATTAAACTATCCTCAGAGAACAGCTCGAGAAATTGCTTTGGATAAAATGAGCGAGAGAGAGGCCAAAGGCGAGTACCGCTACCTCCAGCCATTATTATTGGTATAATCATCTTTCAATCCTGTTATTATATTTAAAGTATAAAAATTTCACAATACTACTTACGTGCCACCAAAAATGCTTAGAAAAGATGCTTCTGTTCGCATGTTTCGCAAAATGGATAGCTTTAACCTCGGGATAATATCTCACTGGGACGTTATAAAGATGGGAGCGATAACATATATCAATATCTTCACAATACATGAAATATTTATCTGAAAAACCGTTAAGCAAGGCATAATGACTTACTTTAAATGCTAAAAAAGAACCTGCTGCCCATTCAACATTAACTGGGACAGATAACTTTTTTTTATCATATATTACATTGTTTTTTTTTAGAACGAATGATGAAACAAAATCTATAAACCTAGGAAATTTCCTTACTGAATTGTCAAAAATAGTCATCTCAGAGTTTTTATACAGATTAATCGAAGCTAGTCTACTATCATCAATATTCATAATCCTGATTAACTTTTCAAGAGTCTTGAGATGAATTTTCACATCCGGATTTAAAACAATAAAATAATCATTTTCATTCATGCCAAGATGTTTTAGACAATAGTCGAATACGTAATTATTATTTTTACCAAACCCCAAGCCATATGCTTCATTGAGAATATGAATGTTTTGGCAATTTTCATATTCAGAAAGCAATTCAGCATCACCGCTCTTGTTGCATTTAATAACAACTTTAAAAATAGTTGCAAGTGATGCAAGACAATCTAGTTTTTTTATAATCTCTGCATGTCCATGTGATACAACACTAATAAAAACGGTCATATAAAGCCTTATCGTTCTATATTATTAATGAGTTCAACCCAAAGTTGAGAAATATTCGCCATATTGTATTTTTGACTTTTATCAAGTGCTCTCATCGAGATTTCTTTATAATAATAAATATCTGTATGGAAATTATTAAAGTTTCTTAATGTATTATCTACAAAGTCACTTTCTTCGCAAAGGATACCATCTTTATGATTATCTATAATTTCTTTAGGGCCTATATGGTTAGAAGCTATTACAACACATCCTTGACTCATAGCCTCTACAATAACCAAACCAAATAATTCTTCCCAACCTTTTATTTTTTTTGAAGGAAGTAAAAAAAACTGAGATTGTTTCATGAGATCCCTAAGTTTATCCCGTGAAGTTATATATCCCATATACAATAACCCAGAAATACGTTTACTCGCGTGAACGATGTCATCCTCAAGATATCCTTTTCCAGCAATCTTGATATTTGAATCTTTCAATAAACCCGATTGCATTTTCTCTGAAATATTGATTATATCTTTAATACCTTTTTCAGGTGTTAGTCGGCCAACAAATAACCCTTGAATACATTTTGAATTCCACTTTTTGTCTAACTCAGCTCTGGTAATAGGTTCAATATCCACTACATGTGGTATCACGTCTATATTTAGTGACAGGGGGTAGGAAAAATCCAATATTGACTGTTTAGTTGCTTTAGTTACAGCAATTATCCGTTCAAAACGAGGAAGATAATGACGCCATAATTTTTTAAAAATTTTATTGAAAATATTAATATATGAAAACGGAGTTCTTCCCAACCATTGATGCCATGAGGAATGCAGGAGGACTTTGTTGCGGTAGCAAAGCATACCATAGAACAACAATCTAAAATTAAATGGTGCCATCCCCAAAATTATAGTTTGGTTTTTATGAAAAGGCAGAAGAAATAAAAACAGAATAGAATCAATAGTGTCTTTAGTAATTGTTCTCTTTTTTACAATATCACGTATCAAGAACCTTATTGGCCTACTATTTATAAATTTACACTGAAAATTTTTCTCAATTGCTTTGAAATATGGTCTACCATCAAAATCATGAACGATAATGATATCTTTCATATCAGGCCTCCAAAAATTCGATCTAAATTTTTATAAGTTTGTGGCCAACTATATCTGTTAATAACTTCCTGAGCTTCGGCATCATCAAATTTATAGTCACGATTGAATACATCTGCCAGAGCGGCCTTATCTCCCAATTTAAAATAAGTTATATTATTGTTTGAAAACTCTCTGAATGCAGGAATATCTGATGCGACAACTGGACATTTATTATCTAAAGCCTCTAAAATAGGCAGGCCAAAGCCCTCATACTTTGAAGGGAAAACAAACGCCTTAGCATTTCTATAAAGTCCAACAATTTGCTCATCACTTAATATTCCAGGATATATTATATCATCATCACTTTGCCCGGCATGTCCAACTAAAACCAATTTACAGTTTAAATTATTCTTTAACTTGGCGTCCTGGAAACATTTCTTTAAAAAATCTATATTTTTATGAGGTCTATTATTCCCTATATATAGAAAATAGTTGTTAGATTCCAGATTATACTTCATTAATAAGCTTTCATCACTTTTTGCTTGAAGAAATATACCTTCACCGCTTATTTTTGAATCCTTTTTATATAACCTCAGTATATCATTTCTGGTTGTTTCAGATACGCTTATAGTTATATCTGAATTCATTATGCTTTTTTTTACGATTATGCGGTAATAAAGCTTCCCAATAAGATTTTTTAATGTAGTGTTGAAGAAATTGGGCACCAACTCGAACATTAAATCATGTACTGTTATTACAGAATTTACATTTTCTATACGGTATGCAATACCAGAGTAATGAAAACTGATGATCCAATGGTAATTGTTTTTTTTGAGCCACAAAGGAAAAATTAACCAATGGACTATATTAAATGGTTTAAGGGTGGTAACAATTTGTTTACATTTTATTTTATCGCTTTTCTGGTTTACTAATGCATGGATGTTATCCATACCATATTTATCAATGTAATATTCCAACATTTTCTCTGAATATCTTGAAATACCAGTTGGACGATTACTAATTAACCTACAGTCAAGAAGAATATTCATTAGTCACTTTTTATTATTGATTAGGTTCATAAAATTTTTAGAATTTTCGATCGGATCGAAAATTTGATTAAATTTTTTTTGTACCACCGGTAGTAAATCCTCAAACACTTTTGGTTTTTCATTCAAATATGAAATAATTCGTAGTGAATCACTCATTTCGTTGACGTCGAATAACCATTGTGGGGGTAAATATTCTTTCATCCCATCAACATTGCTTGCTATAACTATTTTTCCTAATTTGATAGCCTCTATCATAACAAGCGGCACACCTTCAAATTTAGAAGGAATAATTACACATCTGCACTGGGCCAGACGTTGAACAACATCATTTGAACTCAACCAACCGCAGAAATAAACATTATGCATACCGTTATATTTATTTCTAACAGTCTGTGAAACCTCGTCGCTCCCATCACCAATTATGTGTACCTCGAAAAAATCAGACAATTCACTTTTTACGAAAAAATCGAGGAATAAATCTTGCCTTTTTTGATTTAGATCAATCCTACCAATAATTAATAAAATATTGTTTTCTTCTTCGCTACCTTTTTGTACCGGATATGAAGGGGCATCTATGAAATTCTTGACCACCTTTATCCTATAATCATCTACAGCAAAATTATTAATCAATTCTTCTTTGTTAAATTCTGAAATTGTCATAATTTCATGAGGTAACTGATAGTAGAAATGCTTATTTATAAAATCTCTCATACTACCAAATGCAACTCCAATATCTTTACTTTTTTTAGTTATAGGAAGATATGTAGAAGTGTATTTTCCAGATATCCTTGCTGCTAATAATGATAAGCCACCTATTTCGATTGTTCCTTGAATTAATATTATTTTTTCAGGTTTGAAAGAAACAAATGTTTTCAATAGCCAACAAAAATCCTTTACACATAAAAAGTTCGTTATTGGTCTTAGTGGCAAGCCCCAAAATCGATGTCGAAAAACATTCAAATTGATGTTGGAATTTATTTTCGCCAAATTATCGACTTCATCTATTAGGCGTTTATTTTTTACATTTACAACTATGTTTAAATACAAATGTCTTTTTTTAGCTATTTCATTGATATGACGTAGAAACATCTCCTCATGCCCGCCATAGACAGGAGACTCATTTACAAATAATATTTTTTCAAACATTAAATTTTTGCGCCTTTACCAGGGATGCTCCGATTAAATAAAACTCCAATGCCATCAAATTAAAAAATCCATCGAATGCTAAATCTTGCATGAACGCAACATTTACTATAATGAAAAGTATAATATATTTTTTATCATTAAATTTCATTAAAAAACAGGTGGTTACTATAAGGATAATAAGCCATAAGAACATAACATAATAGCCTGATACTCTGACTAAATCTAAAAGCATATTATGGAACCAAATACCTGTATAACCTTCAGCATGAACTTTTAATCCACCAAAAGGGTAATCTAAAAAATTGGATATGCCATAAATAAACATACTAAATCTTGGACTATCAAGACCTCGCTCAGAAAACCCACCAAAATTGAATGAATTAGTAATATTCAGATCGCTAGCAAAGTTCATTATTATTAGTGCAGCCATAATAATTAATACAAAGAACAGCAATAAGCTATGTTTCCTGGTTATTATTTTTAATGTGAAAAAAATTATTATTAGAAAAAAAGCCGCTCTCGAACCGAGATAAAGCACACTAAAAAAAGTAGCAATGAGTATTAAAGCTATATTGAAAAATCTACGTTGCTTTGACCAATTAAAATTCACATAAGCAATACTGAAAAGAACTAACTGAAGGGCGTAAAGTGGAGAATTCTCTTCGCTTCTATTGATAGGATCATAAACAAGATTATACCCAGGATATCCTTTGAGAATGCTATATATACAGACTGTTATAACATAAATGATACTACACAGAGAAAAGAAATTCAACCATTTAATTCTTCCTTCAACAGTTTCTTTATACCCTAATATGAAGAAAAAAACAAATGAAAATAAAATTAATGAAAATGCATTTGTGAATTTTTCAGGCCCCCTTTCATAATGAGATAATCCCAAAAAATAATATAAACATAAAAATAGCAGTATCCCCCCCATCATAGCGAAGGTTTTCATGGATGCTTTTAATGTCAATAAAGACCATAAAGCACAAGCTGCTAGCATGATCACTGCAATAATCAATACGCGGAAAGAAACGGCTATAATACAAATTCCAAAAAACGAATTATTTATAATTGTATTTGCCAGTTTTGAATTATTATTCTCCTGAAACTGTATGCTTTCATCTCTAATTACTGGTTCTAAATACTTTCTGCTCATGTTTTTTACATTTCCATAATACAAACATTATCAAAGAAAAATAACACAGTGCATTTATTATAGAGTATAATATCATAGCACAGATACTATCGTTATAAATCATTACACCGGTAATCAAACCAGTAAACCTTAACAAAAGCGAGCATACTTCATATATTAAAAATTGACGTTGTATTTTTAGTGACGGAATCGAATCTATAGCAGGTCTGGCAGAAAGCCAAAAAATACAATAAAGAGCCATCCATCTGCCATAGACACCACCAATTTCCCATGCTTGCCCAAAAACAAAAGAAAACAATTGTGGGCCAAACAATATTACCGTCATATATATCGACGTTGATAAAGTGATAAGCCCCAAAAAAGACTTTTTAATTAATGGTGAAATTAATTCTCTATTGTTAACTTTCTGTGAAATCTTAGGAAATAAAACATTACTTAACGCACCAGAGAGCAACGTAACAGGAGCGCCAAGTATTGTTTGCGCCAAACTAAAATAACCAACCTGCGTAACCCCAAAATAATATCCTATTACGAAAACTGGCAAACTCTGTGAAAGTGCATTAACCAAAACCTGTGGAGTTCTATATATTGGAAAGTCGGAATAAGCACGACTTACCTTTGGCAAGTTACGTACAAATTTACTAGTAATTATAATAAGTCCATTTTTTTTTGCGTTGTGGAAAAATTGTAATGCCTGTAACCAATACCCTAAAGCAGTTATGATGACTAAAGTTTTAACACCATGCAAAGGTAATCCAATTAATATTTTTAATGAGTTAACTACAATAGACTGAATAACTGAAATTTTGGCAAGTGCACTATATTGTTTTTTTCTTATAAGCCATTGCTGCCCACATTGTTGAAGAGGAAGAATAAGTATAGTTAGTGGAATTACAGCTATATACCATAATGGTATTCCAGAATCATTTTTAAGAAGCTTGTATAAAACTAATCCTATTAGAGCTATCAACGATGTAGCAATTCCAAGTATCAAACTTAACCGTACAATTATGTTTGAAACAGTATCTTTTCTAGGTAACACAACAGCAATGGGGTAGCTTAATGCTGATAAAGGAATCAATACGTTTACAATCGACATAAAGCTTCCCATCATCCCGTACGCTTCTGGGCCATAAAGACGAGTGATAAGAGGAATAGCAGCTAAGTTAATTAGCTGTGCAAGTGCTGTACCCGATGCAATTATCGCGACGTTTTTTAAAAATTTATTGTTTAATATTAATCTTCGCATTTTCTTGTTAGTTCATGCTTTCACAATTACTGAAAGATAATGCCTTTTTGTCCTTTTCTGAAATAATTAGTTCAGATGTATTAGGCCAAGAAATATTTAACTCTGGATCCATCCAATGAATACTTCGTTCACTTTCGGGATTGTAATAATTTGTCGTCTTATACAAAAACTCAGCTATCTCACTCAGCACAAAAAATCCATGTGCAAACCCCTCTGGTATCCACAACTGGCGCTTATTTTCAGCAGATAAATTCACCCCAACCCATTTGCCAAAGGTAGGTGACCATTTACGAATATCAACCGCAACATCAAAAACCTCGCCAACAACGCAACGTACCAATTTCCCTTGAGCATAAGGTTCTAATTGATAATGCAGCCCGCGTAAAACACCTTTACTAGACTTCGAATGGTTATCCTGAACAAACTCAACTTTGCGACCTACTGCTTCCTCAAAAACCTTTTGGTTAAAACTCTCAAAAAAGAAACCACGCTCATCACCAAAAACTTTCGGTTCAAAAATCAGTACATCTGGAATTTCTGTTTTAATTACATTCATTTTATTAATAACCTTTAATCATTTTCAGCAGATACTGACCATAAGCATTTTTTTTCAGCGGTTCAGCTAATACTTTCACCTTCTCAGCATCAATAAACCCTTTACGGTAAGCAATTTCTTCCGGGCAGGAAACTTTCAACCCCTGACGCTCTTCAATTGTTGCAATAAAGTTGCTTGCCTCAATCAGGCTCTGATGTGTCCCCGTGTCCAACCACGCATAACCACGCCCCATCATGGCAACAGATAAACGCCCTTGTTCCATATAAATACGGTTAATATCGGTAATTTCCAGTTCACCGCGGGCAGAAGGCTTAAGATTTTTCGCCATTTCGACAACGTCGTTATCATAGAAATAAAGCCCGGTTACCGCATAATTACTTTTTGGTTGTAACGGTTTTTCTTCCAAGCTAATTGCCGTACCTTTTTTATCAAACTCAACGACACCGTAGCGTTCAGGATCATTAACGTGATAGGCAAATACCGTTGCACCACTTTCTTTGTTAACAGCGACATCCATTAACTTCGGCAGATCGTGACCGTAAAAGATATTATCACCTAGAACCAAAGCACAATCATCACCATTGATAAACTCTTCACCGATGATAAATGCCTGCGCAAGACCATCTGGACTCGGTTGCACTTTGTACTGAAGATTTAGCCCCCACTGGCTCCCGTCACCCAGCAGTTGTTGAAAACGAGGAGTATCCTGTGGCGTACTGATAATCAGAATATCGCGAATACCCGCTAACATCAGTGTAGAGAGCGGGTAATAGATCATCGGCTTATCATAAATAGGTAATAGCTGTTTACTGACAGCCATAGTCACAGGATAAAGACGTGTACCAGAACCACCCGCTAAAATAATACCTTTACGCGTTTTCATTTCATCATTCCTTTTAATTCATCTTGCTCCACCATCACGAACAAGATGCAAAAACTATTAAATTGCTGTAGTCGTAAATAATTCGTTGAGCATTCGTTTCACACCAACCTGCCAGTCAGGCAAGACAAGCGCAAAGTTCTGCTGAAATTTTTCTGTATTAAGGCGAGAGTTATGTGGACGACGAGCTGGTGTAGGATAGGCTGTTGTTGGTACTGCGTTGAGCTTGTTGAGTGCAAGGGGAATGCCTGCTTTGCGCGCCTCTTCAAAAACCAGCGCAGCATAATCGTGCCAAGTTGTGGTACCACTGGCTACCAGATGATACAAGCCTGCGACTTCTGGTTTATTCAGTGCCACACGAATTGCATGTGCCGTACAATCAGCCAGCAACTCTGCGCCCGTTGGCGCACCAAACTGATCATTAATAACGGCTAGTTCTTCGCGCTCTTTTGCCAGACGCAACATCGTTTTGGCGAAGTTATTTCCTTTACCTGCATAGACCCAGCTGGTCCGGAAAATAAGGTGCTTCGCACAATGCTCTTGTAATGCTTTTTCTCCTGCTAACTTGGTTTCACCGTAAACATTTAGCGGTGCGGTTGCATCTTCCTCCTGCCATGGTATTTCACCGGTTCCCGGAAATACGTAGTCAGTAGAGTAGTGAATAACCCAGGCGCCGACTTCATTGGCTGCTTTCGCGATCGCTTCGACACTCGTCGCGTTAATTAATTGTGCAAACTCCGGTTCTGATTCTGCTTTGTCTACTGCGGTGTGAGCGGCTGCGTTGACAATAATATCAGGCCGAATGCTTCTTACGGTTTCAGCTACACCTTCAGGATTACTAAAATCACCACAGTAATCAGTGGAGTGAACATCAAGAGCAATCAAATTACCCAGAGGTGCCAGAGCACGCTGTAGTTCCCAACCTACCTGCCCTGTTTTGCCGAAAAGGAGGATATTCATTACTGGCGGCCCTCATAGTTCTGTTCAATCCACGATTGATAGGCACCACTTTTCACATTATCAACCCATTTTGTATTGGACAGGTACCATTCCACCGTTTTACGAATCCCGCTCTCAAACGTTTCCTGTGGTTTCCATCCCAATTCGCGACCAATCTTCTCAGCATCAATCGCATAACGGCGATCGTGTCCCGGACGATCGGCAACATAAGTGATTTGCTCACGATAAGATTTCTCTTTCGGTACAATCTCATCCAACAAATCACAAATAGTGAGCACTACATCGATGTTTTTCTTTTCGTTGTGTCCACCAATGTTATAAGTTTCACCCGCTTTACCTTCGGTTACGACGGTATATAACGCACGCGCATGATCTTCAACATACAGCCAGTCGCGAATTTGATCCCCTTTACCATAAATAGGTAATGCTTTACCTTCCAGAGCATTCAGAATAACCAATGGAATCAATTTTTCCGGGAAATGATAAGGACCATAATTGTTAGAGCAATTAGTCACAATGGTCGGTAAACCATAGGTACGTTTCCACGCGCGGACTAAATGATCGCTGGATGCTTTGGATGCGGAATAAGGGCTGCTTGGCGCGTAAGCTGTCGTCTCAGTAAATAAGGGTAATTCTTCTGTATTATTTACTTCATCTGGATGAGGCAAATCACCATAGACTTCGTCAGTAGAAATATGATGAAAACGGAAGCTATTTTTCTTGTCGCCATCAAGAGCAGACCAGTAATTGCGAGCCGCTTCCAAAAGGACATAAGTACCAACAATATTGGTTTCAATAAATGCCGCAGGGCCTGTAATTGAACGATCCACATGGCTTTCAGCAGCCAGGTGCATCACTGCATCCGGCTGATGCTGAGCAAAAATCCGTGCCATTGCAGCTGCATCGCAAATATCCGCATGTTCAAAAACATAGCGTTCAGAATCAGAAACATCAGCAAGCGATTCCAGGTTTCCGGCGTACGTTAATTTATCGACATTAACAACACTATCCTGCGTATTATTTATAATGTGACGAACTACAGCAGAACCAATAAATCCTGCGCCACCAGTAACAAGTATCTTCACTCTTTTATTCCATATTACTTCAGAGCATGCTGTGAAATAAGCGGCTCTCAGTTTGATTAATAGAGGTATTAATGCACGCTACCGCCCCTGGCTTTACAGCTACCAGAGCACTGCATGCATGTCTACGATGTGACGAGCGTTACCCACTCGCGCTAAACCCGAAAAATTCAAACGCTAATTGTCTTACCAATCCGCTCTGGAAACAAGGAAAATCCTGGAAAACTTTGACTAAAATCCTATTGCTAACTCGTTGTTATTCTGATTGTTTATATAAAACAACGGCAGGAATATTCGCAACAAATTACTTTCGCCACGAATCTTCACTGCCGTTATAATTTTCTTATCAACCGTTACATCCGGTCAGATTTTCATTATTCGCTTAACAGCTTCTCAATCCCTTTACGGAACTTCGCCCCTTCTTTCAGGTTGCGTAGTCCATACTTCACAAACGCCTGCATATAGCCCATTTTTTTACCGCAGTCGTAGCTGTCACCAGTCATCAGCATGGCATCAACGGACTGTTTTTTCGCCAGTTCAGCGATGGCATCAGTCAGCTGAATACGCCCCCATGCACCAGGCTGAGTGCGTTCAAGTTCCGGCCAAATATCGGCAGAAAGCACATAGCGACCCACGGCCATGATGTCTGAGTCCAGCGTCTGCGGCTGATCCGGTTTTTCGATAAATTCAACAATGCGGCTGACTTTACCTTCGCGGTCCAGCGGCTCTTTGGTCTGGATGACAGAGTATTCAGAGAGGTCACCCGGCATACGTTTTGCCAGCACCTGGCTGCGGCCCGTTTCGTTGAAGCGCGCAATCATGGCAGCAAGGTTGTAGCGCAGCGGGTCGGCGCTGGCGTCGTCGATCACAACGTCTGGCAGCACCACGACAAATGGGTTGTCACCAATGGCAGGTCGTGCACATAAAATGGAGTGGCCCAAACCTAAAGGTTCGCCCTGACGCACGTTCATAATGGTCACGCCCGGCGGACAGATGGACTGCACTTCCGCCAGCAGCTGACGCTTCACGCGCTGTTCAAGGAGAGATTCTAATTCATAAGAGGTGTCGAAGTGGTTTTCGACCGCGTTCTTGGACGCGTGAGTTACCAGGAGGATTTCTTTGATCCCTGCAGCCACAATCTCGTCAACAATGTACTGAATCATTGGCTTGTCGACGATCGGTAGCATCTCTTTGGGAATCGCCTTAGTGGCAGGCAACATATGCATCCCAAGACCCGCTACAGGAATAACTGCTTTTAAATTCGTCATTATTTCATCCACCTGTAAAATGGTTGCTGAATTATAGCTTGTTCGATTTTTTTCGCCAGCATCAATTACCCTGAATTGATTACTGAATTACTTGTGATGTTACGCCGCTTCGTTGTGGATTGCAGTAGCATTGTTCCTAAGTATGGCTCCATTTTTCCAGGAATGGTCGCAAATCTACTCTCTCCGTTCCGGCAATCTAAAGTTAATCTTTTCCACATTAACAATATGGTGATTAATCCTGTCGATATCGACGGAGCTTTGCCCTCTTTCATTCACCGCATGAACATTTGCAAGAGACAGGAGTGTTTCTTTTTTCGCCATAAAGACGCCGCGAACGTCTTTGCGCATGTCGAAGTTCATGCTCAATGCTGGTCCAACAGAGGATTCCTGCATCACTTTGATATTTCGCATAAAAAGATGTTGCGGCTTGTTGTGTAACTCCAGCGACGCACGCTTCATCTCAATGTTAGTCAGTGCCACAAAGGAGACAGCATTCCCGGCAGAGATTTGGATGCCGCGCAATTTATAAGCAAGGTGGGTATTATCCAGTTGAATATTATTCACTCGGAAATTTTGCGGTATCGAGAGATATTTGCCTTTAATTACCCCATAGCCGATTAACATCCCGGCGCTATTAATCATTTCAATATTATCAATCACGAAATTGTCACAACCGTAAATAGCGACTGTGGCGTTATCAATACCTGCTTTCTTACTGAAATCCGGCGTGATATTGCGGGCTTTGATATTACGAATAACAAAATGTTTACCATTTTCAACATGGATCAACTGCCGACAATCCGATCCCGTGATATTCGCCACGACAAAGTTTTTCACTGCCTGGTCTTCCGGGTAATTATTATCGTAGGTGCTTCCCGCAAGGCCTATACCGATGCCCCAGTTGATTTTGCCGTTGGTACAGTTGATGCGCTCGATGACATGGTCAGAGATCAAAATATCACTGTCGTTAATCGCCACGTTCCATTCAATAGCGTCGCCCTGTAAGTCGCTGAACTTACAGTTGGTGATGTTGGCACCGATAATCTGGTTATGAAATCCCTGGCGTAAGATGGCGTAATTAGCGTGGCTGACAGTGAGGTTATCGATGGTCAGGTTGCGCATGACCCGTTTGTTTTTGCCGCCGATATAAATCTGCGTTACCGGGCCAAAGCCGCTCATCGCCAGCCCTTTGATGGTGCAGTCAGAGCCACGCACATCCAGGGTGATGTTATGCATACTGCCGCCCTCCTCCCCTGTCACCTGGCTGCCGTCCTGTAAGACAAATCGCCCTCTGCCGTTGCCGCGCAGGCTTCCAAGAATGTGTAACGTTTTGCCAGGAGGAATGAAGATGCCGGTGTTGATATTGTCACAAACGAATCCAGCAGGCACGACGACCGTTTGCCCTTCGCTGAAGGCTTGTTTAAATGAGGCGATCCAGTCGTGAGGGTTGTAGTCGTTAATGTTAACGCTTTGTCGGGCGGGAAGTGCGCGAGCGAAAGGGGTATGGAGGAAGGCAAGCGCCGAGCTTGCCGTCAGGAAGGTGCGTCGGGAGAGTTTTTTAAATGGCATACGTTCTCCTCTATAAAGCCTGCAACAAGCTGGCGAGTTCTCGATTAATCACCTGCTGGTTAAAATCGTGTTCGACTTTTTCGCGCGCACGTTTGACAACCGGAGCCAGTTCGTCGGTGTCCAGTTGGCTAAACGCCGCCAGTCGTTGCGCCAGTGCGCGAGCATCGTTCTCAGGCACCAGCCAGCCGGATTTATCGGCCTCCACCAATTCCGGTATTCCGCTATGCAGAGTAGAAACCACCGGAATGCCGACCGCCATCGCTTCCATTAGCGCCACCGGAATGCCTTCCATATCGCCATCCGCGCCCGTTACCGATGGCAACAGGAAGACATCCGCGTCGTCGAGCATCGCTTTCACTTCATGGCTCGGTTTAAAGCCCGGCATCTCCACCACATCTTCCAGTTGATATTGTTCGATGAGGGTGCGCAGGCGTCGTTCCCACGGGCCAATGCCGAGGATGCGATAGCGAAATGCCACGCCCTGCTCTTTCAACTGACGGCAGGCTTCAATCGCCACATGCAGGCCTTTTTTCTCGGTTAAGCGTGCGACGGAAATGATTTCCAGCGGCGTTGCGGGTGCTTTCACCGGACGCGGGCTAAAGCGCGTCATGTCCACGCCCATACGCGATACGGAGATTTTTTCCCTCGGGCAGCCCATTTTTTGCAGCCTTCCGGCCCACAGATTACTTATCGGTAACATCAGGTCGCCACGGCGAAACAGTTGCTGATATTCGGGGGTGTAGTGGTTGAGTACTTCCCGACTGGAGATATCAATACCGTGGAAGATAGTGGCAATTTTGCCGCGAATGACACCCAGTTCGCGTAGTTTTGCTGCGGTTACCCCCGCCGGGCCAAAATGAGCGATAAACACATCGGCGCGAAACGGTGTTGCGACCTGGCCGCAAATGGCAGACAAAATCAGGTTCCGCGACTCGGCACCATAGCGTTTGAGGTTGAGCGCCTGCCAGGTATTTTTACGATGAATGCCGCGTAAGGTCTGGCTGGCGCGGTGGCGCAGCTTCGCCACTTTGCCCGTAGGTTCGTCCTGTAACCAGCGGGTTCTGGCGGCAAGGTTGTATTTCGTCCATGCCGCGTGGGTGTTTTGTGTGTCGCCTTTTTGCAGCGCGACAATCTCCACCTCAAATCCCATATCAATAAACGCGGTAATTTGGTTGAGGACGAAAGTTTCCGACGACAGCGGAAATTTCAGTAAAAAGAAGCCGACCTTCATTTCGCCTCCCCGATGCGCTCAAGCACAGATTGCACCATCTGCATTCCCGTCTGACGTTCGCGACTGACGGCTTCGTTAAGTCGCGCGTTCAGCGCCGGAAGTTGGCCTAAGGTATCCGCAACCATCGCTTGCAAGCTGCCGTCCAGTAAATGACGGATATCAATCGCCATCTCTGGCAGCCCCAGTTGTTGCATAATCCCGGCGGATTTATGTTCGTAGTTGATGGCAATTGCCGGAGTGGCAAAATTCATTGAGATAATGGCTGAGTGCAGACGCGTACCAACGGTGAGTTTACAGGCACCCAGAATTTTGCCCATTTCCAGATCGTTGAGTTCATCCATCACTACGTGGTAACGGGCAGGATCGCTGATGTGCTGGCGCAGGTTGAGCGCCACCATGCGGTCGTCTTTGTTATAGCTGTCGATGCCCGTACAGGTGGAAAGCGCAATCACCTGATACCCTTCGTCGAGAATGCGATTGACCACCCCGGCAAAGGCTTTTTCATACGCTTGCTGAGTGGTGCCGAGACGTTTGTCGAACGGTGCCAGTTCGCGCAGGGTAATTGCCACCGTTTTCTGTTGTGCGGCAACGTCCAGCCAGTGTTGAACGGCATAGCTGGCGGTGAAGTCTTCTGTGTGGTGATCGACCAGCCACGCGGTATCGACGCCATGTTCAACTTTTGCGGTAGTGATATTGCTGCGTTTCATCAAATCAAGGCTGACCGATTCGCGCAGGATCAGCGCGTCACAGTGACCAAAGACATAGTTCGCCAGTTGGTTAAATTGCTCATCCTGGAACGGGCCAACGCTGTGACCAATCATAAACAGCGGCTTTTTCGCCATAAATGTGCAAAGCGCATGTTCAAACTGTGGCACGCCGTAGAGATCGACAAAAAACGATCCGCCGACCTGAATAATGGCGTCGT
>ENA-UOZF01000218-UOZF01000218.1-food-metagenome-genome-assembly--contig:-NODE-218-length-21485-cov-108.354550_pt1 | contig 21485 bp, 18 predicted proteins | sample MGYA00249869_ERZ772725 | MGnify/ENA primary metagenome ERZ772725 (study PRJEB29005, sample SAMN08379455) | food metagenome | isolation source: cheese spiked with Escherichia coli O103 | study: EMG... | reverse complement strand
CGTCAGTTTTGTCGCAGCGAAAAAATGAAAATGCTTTTACGGGCGGGGTGAGTTGTTGTTTTAGGCACTGGCAATAAAAACAACAAAATAACCTCACCTGGCATCAAATTTATGAGGAAAAAATGAAATTACTTATTCTGGGCAACCACACTTGCGGCAATCGTGGCGACAGCGCCATCCTGCGCGGCTTACTTGATGCCATCAACATCCTCAATCCACACGCCGAAGTGGACGTGATGAGCCGCTATCCGGTCAGTTCTTCCTGGCTGCTCAACCGCCCGGTAATGGGCGATCCGCTGTTCCTGCAAATGAAACAACACAACAGCGCGGCGGGCGTTGTCGGGCGCGTTAAAAAAGTCCTCCGTCGCCGCTACCAGCATCAGGTATTGCTCTCACGCGTCACCGACACTGGCAAGCTGCGTAATATCGCCATCGCCCAGGGATTCACCGACTTCGTGCGCCTGCTGTCAGGTTACGACGCCATTATTCAGGTCGGCGGATCGTTTTTTGTCGATCTCTACGGCGTGCCGCAGTTTGAACACGCGCTTTGCACTTTCATGGCGAAAAAGCCGCTATTTATGATTGGTCACAGCGTTGGTCCATTCCAGGATGAGCAATTTAACCAACTGGCGAACTACGTATTCGGTCACTGCGACGCGCTGATCCTGCGCGAACCGGTCAGCCTTGATTTGATGAAACGCAGCAATATCACTACCGCAAAAGTTGAACATGGCGTCGATACCGCGTGGCTGGTCGATCACCACACAGAAGACTTCACCGCCAGCTATGCCGTTCAACACTGGCTGGACGTTGCCGCACAACAGAAAACGGTGGCAATTACCCTGCGCGAACTGGCACCGTTCGACAAACGTCTCGGCACCACTCAGCAAGCGTATGAAAAAGCCTTTGCCGGGGTGGTCAATCGCATTCTCGACGAAGGGTATCAGGTGATTGCGCTTTCCACCTGTACGGGCATCGACAGCTATAACAAAGACGACCGCATGGTGGCGCTCAATCTTCGCCAGCACATCAGCGATCCTGCCCGTTACTACGTGGTGATGGATGAACTCAACGATCTGGAAATGGGCAAAATTCTGGGGGCCTGTGAACTCACCGTCGGTACGCGCCTGCACTCTGCCATTATCTCGATGAACTTTGCCACTCCGGCGATTGCCATCAACTATGAACATAAATCCGCCGGGATTATGCAACAACTGGGGCTACCAGAGATGGCAATTGATATCCGTCATTTATTAGACGGCAGCCTGCAAGCGATGGTTGCGGATACCTTAGGCCAGCTTCTGGCACTGAACACGCGACTTAACGAAGCCGTCAGTCGCGAACGTCAGACGGGAATGCAGATGGTGAAATCTGTGCTTGAACGCATCGGGGAGGCGAAATGAAGGTCGGCTTCTTTTTACTGAAATTTCCACTGTCGTCGGAAACCTTCGTCCTCAATCAAATTACCGCGTTTATTGATATGGGATTTGAGGTGGAGATTGTCGCGCTGCAAAAAGGCGACACACAAAACACCCACGCGGCATGGACGAAATACAACCTTGCCGCCAGAACCCGCTGGTTACAGGACGAACCTACGGGCAAAGTGGCGAAGCTGCGCCACCGCGCCAGCCAGACCTTACGCGGCATTCATCGTAAAAATACCTGGCAGGCGCTCAACCTCAAACGCTATGGTGCCGAGTCGCGGAACCTGATTTTGTCTGCCATTTGCGGCCAGGTCGCAACACCGTTTCGCGCCGATGTGTTTATCGCTCATTTTGGCCCGGCGGGGGTAACCGCAGCAAAACTACGCGAACTGGGTGTCATTCGCGGCAAAATTGCCACTATCTTCCACGGTATTGATATCTCCAGTCGGGAAGTACTCAACCACTACACCCCCGAATATCAGCAACTGTTTCGCCGTGGCGACCTGATGTTACCGATAAGTAATCTGTGGGCCGGAAGGCTGCAAAAAATGGGCTGCCCGAGGGAAAAAATCTCCGTATCGCGTATGGGCGTGGACATGACGCGCTTTAGCCCGCGTCCGGTGAAAGCACCCGCAACGCCGCTGGAAATCATTTCCGTCGCACGCTTAACCGAGAAAAAAGGCCTGCATGTGGCGATTGAAGCCTGCCGTCAGTTGAAAGAGCAGGGCGTGGCATTTCGCTATCGCATCCTCGGCATTGGCCCGTGGGAACGACGCCTGCGCACCCTCATCGAACAATATCAACTGGAAGATGTGGTGGAGATGCCGGGCTTTAAACCGAGCCATGAAGTGAAAGCGATGCTCGACGACGCGGATGTCTTCCTGTTGCCATCGGTAACGGGCGCGGATGGCGATATGGAAGGCATTCCGGTGGCGCTAATGGAAGCGATGGCGGTCGGCATTCCGGTGGTTTCTACTCTGCATAGCGGAATACCGGAATTGGTGGAGGCCGATAAATCCGGCTGGCTGGTGCCTGAGAACGATGCTCGCGCACTGGCGCAACGACTGGCGGCGTTTAGCCAACTGGACACCGACGAACTGGCTCCGGTTGTCAAACGTGCGCGCGAAAAAGTCGAACACGATTTTAACCAGCAGGTGATTAATCGAGAACTCGCCAGCTTGTTGCAGGCTTTATAGAGGAGAACGTATGCCATTTAAAAAACTCTCCCGACGCACCTTCCTGACGGCAAGCTCGGCGCTTGCCTTCCTCCATACCCCTTTCGCTCGCGCACTTCCCGCCCGACAAAGCGTTAACATTAACGACTACAACCCTCACGACTGGATCGCCTCATTTAAACAAGCCTTCAGCGAAGGGCAAACGGTCGTCGTGCCTGCTGGATTCGTTTGTGACAATATCAACACCGGCATCTTCATTCCTCCTGGCAAAACGTTACACATTCTTGGAAGCCTGCGCGGCAACGGCAGAGGGCGATTTGTCTTACAGGACGGCAGCCAGGTGACAGGGGAGGAGGGCGGCAGTATGCATAACATCACCCTGGATGTGCGTGGCTCTGACTGCACCATCAAAGGGCTGGCGATGAGCGGCTTTGGCCCGGTAACGCAGATTTATATCGGCGGCAAAAACAAACGGGTCATGCGCAACCTGACCATCGATAACCTCACTGTCAGCCACGCTAATTACGCCATCTTACGCCAGGGATTTCATAACCAGATTATCGGTGCCAACATCACCAACTGTAAGTTCAGCGACTTACAGGGCGACGCTATTGAATGGAACGTGGCGATTAACGACAGTGATATTTTGATCTCTGACCATGTCATCGAGCGCATCAACTGTACCAACGGCAAAATCAACTGGGGCATCGGTATAGGCCTTGCGGGAAGCACCTACGATAATAATTACCCGGAAGACCAGGCAGTGAAAAACTTTGTCGTGGCGAATATCACGGGATCGGATTGTCGGCAGTTGATCCATGTTGAAAATGGTAAACATTTTGTTATTCGTAATATCAAAGCCCGCAATATCACGCCGGATTTCAGTAAGAAAGCAGGTATTGATAACGCCACAGTCGCTATTTACGGTTGTGACAATTTCGTGATTGATAATATTGAAATGATTAATAGCGCCGGGATGTTAATCGGCTATGGGGTAATTAAAGGCAAATATCTCTCGATACCGCAAAATTTCCGAGTGAATAATATTCAACTGGATAATACCCACCTTGCTTATAAATTGCGCGGCATCCAAATCTCTGCCGGGAATGCTGTCTCCTTTGTGGCACTGACTAACATTGAGATGAAGCGTGCGTCGCTGGAGTTACACAACAAGCCGCAACATCTTTTTATGCGAAATATCAAAGTGATGCAGGAATCCTCTGTTGGACCAGCATTGAGCATGAACTTCGACATGCGCAAAGACGTTCGCGGCGTCTTTATGGCGAAAAAAGAAACACTCCTGTCTCTTGCAAATGTTCATGCGGTGAATGAAAGAGGGCAAAGCTCCGTCGATATCGACAGGATTAATCACCATATTGTTAATGTGGAAAAGATTAACTTTAGATTGCCGGAACGGAGAGAGTAGATTTGCGACCATTCCTGGAAAAATGGAGCCATACTTAGGAACAATGCTACTGCAATCCACAACGAAGCGGCGTAACATCACAAGTAATTCAGTAATCAATTCAGGGTAATTGATGCTGGCGAAAAAAATCGAACAAGCTATAATTCAGCAACCATTTTACAGGTGGATGAAATAATGACGAATTTAAAAGCAGTTATTCCTGTAGCGGGTCTTGGGATGCATATGTTGCCTGCCACTAAGGCGATTCCCAAAGAGATGCTACCGATCGTCGACAAGCCAATGATTCAGTACATTGTTGACGAGATTGTGGCTGCAGGGATCAAAGAAATCCTCCTGGTAACTCACGCGTCCAAGAACGCGGTCGAAAACCACTTCGACACCTCTTATGAATTAGAATCTCTCCTTGAACAGCGCGTGAAGCGTCAGCTGCTGGCGGAAGTGCAGTCCATCTGTCCGCCGGGCGTGACCATTATGAACGTGCGTCAGGGCGAACCTTTAGGTTTGGGCCACTCCATTTTATGTGCACGACCTGCCATTGGTGACAACCCATTTGTCGTGGTGCTGCCAGACGTTGTGATCGACGACGCCAGCGCCGACCCGCTGCGCTACAACCTTGCTGCCATGATTGCGCGCTTCAACGAAACGGGCCGCAGCCAGGTGCTGGCAAAACGTATGCCGGGTGACCTCTCTGAATACTCTGTCATCCAGACCAAAGAGCCGCTGGACCGCGAAGGTAAAGTCAGCCGCATTGTTGAATTTATCGAAAAACCGGATCAGCCGCAGACGCTGGACTCAGACATCATGGCCGTGGGTCGCTATGTGCTTTCTGCCGATATTTGGCCGGAACTTGAACGCACTCAGCCTGGTGCATGGGGGCGTATTCAGCTGACTGATGCCATCGCTGAACTGGCGAAAAAACAGTCCGTTGATGCCATGCTGATGACTGGTGACAGCTACGACTGCGGTAAAAAAATGGGCTATATGCAGGCGTTTGTGAAGTATGGACTACGCAACCTGAAAGAAGGGGCGAAGTTCCGTAAAGGGATTGAGAAGCTGTTAAGCGAATAATGAAAATCTGACCGGATGTAACGGTTGATAAGAAAATTATAACGGCAGTGAAGATTCGTGGCGAAAGTAATTTGTTGCGAATATTCCTGCCGTTGTTTTATATAAACAATCAGAATAACAACGAGTTAGCAATAGGATTTTAGTCAAAGTTTTCCAGGATTTTCCTTGTTTCCAGAGCGGATTGGTAAGACAATTAGCGTTTGAATTTTTCGGGTTTAGCGCGAGTGGGTAACGCTCGTCACATCGTAGACATGCATGCAGTGCTCTGGTAGCTGTAAAGCCAGGGGCGGTAGCGTGCATTAATACCTCTATTAATCAAACTGAGAGCCGCTTATTTCACAGCATGCTCTGAAGTAATATGGAATAAAAGAGTGAAGATACTTGTTACTGGTGGCGCAGGATTTATTGGTTCTGCTGTAGTTCGTCACATTATAAATAATACGCAGGATAGTGTTGTTAATGTCGATAAATTAACGTACGCCGGAAACCTGGAATCGCTTGCTGATGTTTCTGATTCTGAACGCTATGTTTTTGAACATGCGGATATTTGCGATGCAGCTGCAATGGCACGGATTTTTGCTCAGCATCAGCCGGATGCAGTGATGCACCTGGCTGCTGAAAGCCATGTGGATCGTTCAATTACAGGCCCTGCGGCATTTATTGAAACCAATATTGTTGGTACTTATGTCCTTTTGGAAGCGGCTCGCAATTACTGGTCTGCTCTTGATGGCGACAAGAAAAATAGCTTCCGTTTTCATCATATTTCTACTGACGAAGTCTATGGTGATTTGCCTCATCCAGATGAAGTAAATAATACAGAAGAATTACCCTTATTTACTGAGACGACAGCTTACGCGCCAAGCAGCCCTTATTCCGCATCCAAAGCATCCAGCGATCATTTAGTCCGCGCGTGGAAACGTACCTATGGTTTACCGACCATTGTGACTAATTGCTCTAACAATTATGGTCCTTATCATTTCCCGGAAAAATTGATTCCATTGGTTATTCTGAATGCTCTGGAAGGTAAAGCATTACCTATTTATGGTAAAGGGGATCAAATTCGCGACTGGCTGTATGTTGAAGATCATGCGCGTGCGTTATATACCGTCGTAACCGAAGGTAAAGCGGGTGAAACTTATAACATTGGTGGACACAACGAAAAGAAAAACATCGATGTAGTGCTCACTATTTGTGATTTGTTGGATGAGATTGTACCGAAAGAGAAATCTTATCGTGAGCAAATCACTTATGTTGCCGATCGTCCGGGACACGATCGCCGTTATGCGATTGATGCTGAGAAGATTGGTCGCGAATTGGGATGGAAACCACAGGAAACGTTTGAGAGCGGGATTCGTAAAACGGTGGAATGGTACCTGTCCAATACAAAATGGGTTGATAATGTGAAAAGTGGTGCCTATCAATCGTGGATTGAACAGAACTATGAGGGCCGCCAGTAATGAATATCCTCCTTTTCGGCAAAACAGGGCAGGTAGGTTGGGAACTACAGCGTGCTCTGGCACCTCTGGGTAATTTGATTGCTCTTGATGTTCACTCCACTGATTACTGTGGTGATTTTAGTAATCCTGAAGGTGTAGCTGAAACCGTAAGAAGCATTCGGCCTGATATTATTGTCAACGCAGCCGCTCACACCGCAGTAGACAAAGCAGAATCAGAACCGGAGTTTGCACAATTAATTAACGCGACGAGTGTCGAAGCGATCGCGAAAGCAGCCAATGAAGTCGGCGCCTGGGTTATTCACTACTCTACTGACTACGTATTTCCGGGAACCGGTGAAATACCATGGCAGGAGGAAGATGCAACCGCACCGCTAAATGTTTACGGTGAAACCAAGTTAGCAGGAGAAAAAGCATTACAAGAGCATTGTGCGAAGCACCTTATTTTCCGGACCAGCTGGGTCTATGCAGGTAAAGGAAATAACTTCGCCAAAACAATGTTGCGTCTGGCAAAAGAGCGTGAAGAATTAGCCGTTATTAATGATCAGTTTGGTGCGCCAACTGGCGCAGAGTTGCTGGCTGATTGTACGGCACATGCCATTCGTGTGGCACTGAATAAACCGGAAGTTGCAGGCTTGTACCATCTGGTTGCTAGTGGTACCACAACCTGGCACGATTATGCTGCGCTGGTATTTGAAGAGGCGCGCAAAGCAGGCATTCCCCTTGCACTCAACAAGCTCAACGCAGTACCAACAACAGCCTATCCTACACCAGCTCGTCGTCCACATAACTCTCGCCTTAATACAGAAAAATTTCAGCAGAACTTTGCGCTTGTCTTGCCTGACTGGCAGGTTGGTGTGAAACGAATGCTCAACGAATTATTTACGACTACAGCAATTTAATAGTTTTTGCATCTTGTTCGTGATGGTGGAGCAAGATGAATTAAAAGGAATGATGAAATGAAAACGCGTAAAGGTATTATTTTAGCGGGTGGTTCTGGTACTCGTCTTTATCCTGTGACTATGGCCGTCAGTAAACAGCTGTTACCGATTTATGATAAACCGATGATCTATTACCCGCTTTCTACACTGATGTTAGCGGGTATTCGCGATATTCTAATTATAAGTACGCCACAGGATACTCCTCGTTTTCAACAACTGCTGGGTGACGGGAGCCAGTGGGGGCTAAATCTTCAGTACAAAGTGCAACCGAGTCCAGATGGTCTTGCGCAGGCATTTATCATCGGTGAAGAGTTTATCAATGGTGATGATTGTGCTTTGGTTCTAGGTGATAATATCTTTTACGGTCACGATCTGCCGAAGTTAATGGATGTCGCTGTTAACAAAGAAAGTGGTGCAACGGTATTTGCCTATCACGTTAATGATCCTGAACGCTACGGTGTCGTTGAGTTTGATAAAAAAGGTACGGCAATTAGCTTGGAAGAAAAACCGTTACAACCAAAAAGTAATTATGCGGTAACCGGGCTTTATTTCTATGATAACGACGTTGTCGAAATGGCGAAAAATCTTAAGCCTTCTGCCCGCGGTGAACTGGAAATTACCGATATTAACCGTATTTATATGGAACAAGGGCGTTTATCTGTTGCCATGATGGGGCGTGGTTATGCGTGGTTGGACACGGGGACACATCAGAGCCTGATTGAGGCAAGCAACTTTATTGCAACAATTGAAGAGCGCCAAGGGTTAAAGGTATCTTGCCTGGAAGAGATTGCTTATCGTAAAGGCTTTATTGACGCAGAGCAGGTTAATGTATTAGCCGAACCACTAAAGAAAAATGCTTATGGTCAGTATCTGCTAAAAATGATTAAAGGTTACTAAAAATGAATGTAATTAAAACTGAAATTCCTGATGTATTAATTTTGGAGCCGAAAGTTTTTGGTGATGAGCGCGGTTTTTTTATGGAAAGCTTTAATCAGAAAGTTTTCGACGAGGCTGTAGGGCGTAAGGTTGAATTTGTTCAGGATAACCATTCCAAATCAATTAAGGGGGTGTTACGCGGACTGCACTATCAGCAGGAACCTTATGCTCAAGGTAAATTAGTTCGTTGTGTGGTTGGAGAGGTCTTTGATGTTGCGGTGGACATCCGTAGAGACTCTGAAACATTTGGTAAATGGGTTGGTGTAAATCTTTCGGCTGAAAATAAAAAACAATTATGGATACCTGAAGGTTTTGCTCATGGGTTTTATGTATTGAGTGATACTGCTGAATTTGTCTATAAAGCGACTAATTATTATAATTTTCTATCAGATCGGGGGATCATTTGGAATGATAAAAATATAAATATCAACTGGCCAATTGTCGGAGATATACTTCTTTCTGAAAAAGATATGAATCATAGGACTTTTACTGAAACATTTAATGTTTGATATTGAAACTTACATTTAGAGAGATAATTAATGAAACTAGAAAATTTAAATATTGGCATAGTCGGTTTAGGTTACGTCGGTTTACCGCTTGCGGTCGAGTTTGGTAAAAAGTTTGTGACAGTTGGTTTTGATATAAAAAGAGCGAGAGTTGAAGAACTAAAAAATAATATTGATTCAACTTATGAATGCTCAAGCAATGAACTACAGTTGGCTAATTTATTAAAATTCACAAATAACATTGATGATATTAGGAAATGTAATGTATATATTGTAACTGTACCAACTCCAATAGATAAGTTTAAACGGCCTGATTTATCACCATTAATTAATGCATCAAAATTAATAGGTTCAGTATTGAATAAAGGTGATGTTGTTATATATGAGTCAACAGTATATCCGGGGGCAACTGAAGAAGAATGTGTTCCTGTACTAGAAGAACAATCAGGTATGATTTTTAATAAGGATTTTTTTGTAGGATATAGTCCTGAGAGAATTAATCCTGGTGATAAAGAACATCGTGTTACTTCAATAAAGAAAGTTACATCTGGGTCGACCATTGAAATTGCCAATTTTGTAGATTCATTATATGCAACCATAATTAATGCTGGGACTTATAAAGCAAGTTCAATAAAAGTAGCAGAAGCGGCGAAAGTAATTGAGAATACTCAACGTGATTTAAATATTGCACTGATTAATGAATTGGCTATTATATTTAATAAGTTAAATATTGATACAGAAGAGGTACTAAAAGCTGCAGGGACTAAATGGAACTTTTTGTCATTTAAACCAGGACTTGTTGGTGGGCATTGTATTGGAGTTGATCCCTATTACTTGACACATAAAGCTCAATCCATCGGATATAATCCGGAAGTTATATTATCAGGAAGAAGAATTAACGATGCTATGGGGGAATATGTGGCGTCACAGTTAGTAAAAAAAATGATAAAAAAGAAAATTAAAATCGATTGTGCAGATGTCTTAATTATGGGGTTAGCATTCAAAGAAAACTGTCCTGATCTAAGAAATACTAAAGTAATAGATATTATAAAGTCTTTAAGAGATTATAATATCAATGCAGAGGTTTATGATCCTTGGGTTTCCCCAGATGAAGCTGCCCAAGAATATGGTGTCAATATTAATAATAAAGTCCCGCCCAAAAAATATGATGCTATTTTGTTTGCCGTTGCTCATAATGAATTTAAAGATATGACGAAAGAGGAAATTCTCTCATTAACAAAAAATAATTATGTTATATACGATCTAAAGTACATTATAGCGTCTGACTTGGTTATTGATCGCTTGTAATATATAGGCTTTGAGGACGATTACATGAATTATGAAGAGTTACAAGACTATCTGTTAAATAATCAAAGAACTTGGTTAATTACTGGTGTGGCTGGGTTTATTGGCTCCAACTTACTTGAAAAACTTTTAAATCTAAATCAATGCGTTATTGGCGTGGATAATTTTTCAACTGGTTTTCAATCAAATTTAAATGAAGTTAAAGATAATGTACCTGAATCTTCTTGGAGAAGATTTAAATTTATTGAAGGAGATATCTGTAATTTAGATGTCTGCAAAAAAAGTATCAGTGGTGTCGATTATGTTCTGCACCAAGCAGCACTTGGTTCAGTACCGAGATCAATTGAGAATCCCATTCTGACCAATGCTTCAAATATTAGTGGTTTTTTAAATGTTTTAGATTGTGCAAGAAGAGAAAATGTAAAAAGTTTTACTTACGCTGCTAGTAGTTCGACATATGGTGATCATACAGGTTTACCTAAAGTTGAAAATATTATAGGTAATCCACTTTCTCCTTATGCTGTGACAAAATATGTAAATGAGTTATATGCAGGTGTTTATGCACTAAATTATAATTTCAAAAGTATAGGTCTTAGATATTTTAATGTATTTGGGAGAAGGCAAAATCCTGAAGGGGCATATGCGGCTGTGATTCCTAAATGGATCCTTTCGATATTGAATGGTGATGATCTATATATAAATGGTGATGGAAATACGAGTAGAGATTTTTGTTATATAGATAACGTAGTTCAAGCTAATCTATTAGCAGCACTTGCAAATGACAACGTAAAGAATAACATATTTAATATTGCTTATGGACAACAAACAAGTCTTAATAAACTTTTTAAATATATTACAGTTGCTTTAAGTAATGAAGGAGTCGAATACAAAAAACAACCTATATTTAAGGAATTTCGATTAGGAGATGTAAGACATTCGCTCGCTAATATTGATAAAGCTAAAATTATGTTGGGATATGAACCATGCTATAACATTAACCAGGGAATAAAGTTTGCTATTAAGTGGTATATAAATAATCTGACCAAATGAAACATAGTGGCTGTAGGCTCGAGATTAAAGTGAGTCTGCAGTTACTATAATGCATCAGGATTGAAATATATCCATGCCATTTATTGGAATTTAATATGCACAAAGAATTCACATGTATTTAAAAATATTAATAGACAATATTTCACTTGTAATCCAATATTTTTTTGGTGGCATAGCGGTGTTCTATGTTACACCGTTAATTGTGAAATCTGTTGGTATTCATACCTATGGTAATTTAGCAATTATGTTTGCTATTGTTACTTACATATCAGTCGTAATACAGTATTCATTTAATTTGATTGGGCCAAAATTAATTGCTGAAGGAAATTGCAAAAAAACATTTAATACAATAATATCCGCTAAAATAGTACTTTTTTTATTGTCACTTATTTTTTTTCTATTATATTTTTATTTCTTTCAAAACAAACATGATGATGTATTTTTATTATTTCTTGTTTTTCCACTTTCTTGGGTTTTTAATAGCGCTTGGTATCTTCAAAGTAAAGGTTATTTTGTTATAAGTAGTGTATGCTCAATAATTGGATCACTAATCACATTTGTTATCGCGTATTTTTTTATAAATACAACAACTGGCTTATTTGTTCCAATATTATGTTTGGTTTTATCTTCGTTTATAAATGGCCTTCTTACTTTTTTCTTTGCAGTAAAAAATAATGGACATATTGAGATAGTTAATCCACTACCTATGTTGAAAGAAGGAATGCCTCTTTTTGTTTCCCAGATAATCTCCTCGTTATATACAATGTCTGGTGTTTTTATAATTACCTATTTTTATGGAGTTGCATCTGCAGGTACATATGCCATTGTAGAACGTTTTATGAACTTATTAATTTCTTTAGGCGTTCTTACACATGTGGCAGCCTATCCAAAATTGGCGAGGTTATTCAATAAAGATAGATTAGAATATAGAAAGACATTATTATTTGTTATTGCATTATATACTTTGTTTTCTTGTTGTGTAGCCATAGTTGTTTTTAACTTTCATCAAAACATTGTAACATATATGTTTGGGAGCGAAAGTGTAAATGCTAAAGAACTAATTTACTCAGCGTGTATATTTATATTTGTTTCCATATATGGACCGGTAGTGACAGGGTATTTTACTTTAAAAGTAAAAGGGAGAATGATAATAACAATTAATATAATAATAGCTTTGCTATCTTTACTGCTAGGAGTAGGGATGTTAAAAATAGTGGGTAGTAGTGGATGGTTAATAGGACTGAGTCTCGCTCAGTTACTTTATATTGCTATCTTTTTTAAGATTTTTATTTGGGGAAGAAAAGAATGTGCGGTCTAGTTGGTTTTTTTAGTAAAGCTAATCATGATACGAATATAATTCGGAATATGTTGCATAAAATTAGACATCGTGGACCCGATTCATTCGGGATTTGGGCCGATTTAGAATGCAATATCCATTTTGGCCACGTTAGATTATCGATTGTTGAATTGAGTAGCGCAGGACATCAACCGATGTCAACTTCATGTGGACGATTTACTATTATATTTAATGGTGAGATATATAACCACCTCGATATACGTCGGGAACTTGGCAATAATATAAAGTGGTCAGGAACATCTGATACTGAAACCTTACTTAAAAGTATTTCGACTTGGGGGATTTCTAGCACATTGAAAAAAATGGTTGGGATGTTTTCCTTTGCATTGTGGGATAGTGTAGAACGAAGTTTATATCTTGCGAGAGATAGAATGGGTGAAAAACCTCTCTATTACGGTTGGTGTAATGGTTCTTTTATATTTGGCTCGGAACTGAAAGCATTAAAATCACATCCTGATTTTGATGCTGAAATTGACTGGCAGGCAATTAATGGATATTTGCATAATAATTATATTTCTTCACCCTTAACTATTTATAGCAAGTTAAAACAATTGCGACCTGGTCATTACATTAAAATGAGCTATGATGATCTTCTCTCAGGTAATATACCGGTGCTGTATAAGTATTGGGCATTATCTTTTCCTGTTAGTGATAATAACTGCAGGTATGTTGATTCTGTGTCAGAATTAGAGACTTTACTAACAGAATCTGTTTCTCTTCAGTCGATTGCTGATGTTAAGGTTGGAGCCTTTCTATCAGGTGGAATAGATTCTACTACCATCGTAGCAATGTTGAAAAAAAGTGGACGTGATGTATCTACATTTTCTATCGGAATGCCTAATAAACAATTTGATGAATCACACCACGCCGAACAGATCGCAAAATATATTGGTACTCAGCATTATACACATATGATAACACCTCAAGAAGCTCTTGAGGTAATTGATAATATTCCTGCAATTTGGGATGAGCCTTTCGCAGATAGTTCTCAGATACCAACATACTTGGTTAGTAAGTTTGCTAAAGAGTATGTAACAGTAGCTTTGTCTGGTGATGGTGGAGACGAGCTGTTCATGGGATATAACCAATACCCTTTGTTAAAGAGAATTTGGGACACTAGATTTTTATCTAATCTGCATTTAGAATTTATAGCTAATATAATGACAAAAATGGGATTTAAAAATTCCAATGTAATTGTAAAAAGGGCTTTGAATTTAAGTCAAGGTTGGCGTTGCAAAACTCCTTTTTTATTAAATGATTTTTGGATGGATAAGTATCGCAATGCAGAATTTCCTTTATTAAAACCTATACGTTGTGAACGTGATTTAGATTTAAATTACTCAGATGGAATTTCAGCAATAACTCAGCACGATTTAAATTATTATCTTTGTGATGATATATTAACTAAAGTAGACAGAGCCTCAATGGCGGTTAGTTTAGAAACGCGAGCTCCATTTTTAGATCATCGCGTTGTTGAATTTGCGTTTGCTTTGCCGACCTCATTCAAACTGGATAAGTATAATCAGAAAAAAATACTCAAGTCAGTATTATATAAACATGTTGATAGTAAATTATTAGAACGCCCTAAGCAAGGGTTTTCATTACCTATGAAGTATTGGTTAAAAGCTGAGCTAAAAGGATGGGCACGAGATCGTCTTGATTCTTTACCAGATGATGTTTTCGATAAAGTTGTTGTTGATAATATTTGGAAAGATCATATTAATGATATCAAGGATAATAGCGAGCGAATTTGGGGTTTGAGTAATTTAGCTAATTTTTTGGAGTTACAATGAAAAAGATTGCTATATATACTTGTGTTACCGGCGGTTATGATGTAGTTAAAGCCCCACTTAAAATTAATCATAATATAGATTATATATGTTTCAGCGATCAAAAAATTTCAGCTCCTTATCCTTGGAAAGTTAGAAATATAGCAGAGCTTAAAATATCGAAGTCATTTGACAAGAAAACAATTAATCGCGCTATCAAAATATGTCCTCAAGATTTTGGTCTATTAGAAGAATATGAACTAACTATTTATATAGATGGCTCGATAGAAATTATGGACGATCTGTCTTTACTAATTGATTTTGTAACAAAACAAGATTACGATATTTTTATGTATGAACATTTTTTAAGAAATTGCCTGTATGATGAAGCTGAAGAGTGTCTTCTAATTGGATATGATTGGTATTGGAATATTCAAAAGCAAGTTAAAAGATATAAGCAGCGAGGGTTTCCAGTTTCATATGGTCTCTTTGAGTGTGGGATTATTATAAGAAAAAAATCTCGAGACTTAAATGTAATATTACAAAAATGGTTTGAAGAATATGTAAAAGGAGTTAAGCGTGACCAGCTTTCGCTCACGTATATATTATGGGAAAATGGTTACCATTTGTATTCCTTGGGGGAGAGTGATGCTAGATATAAAAATAGACATTTTAAGTTACATAGGCATTCAATAAAAAGTAATGAATATCTCAGGAAGTTTAGGTCTAAACTTAATAAGTTGTTGTTAATTTTTTGGGGAGGGATATAAAGTGTACGATAAAGTTTGTGGTATTGTAATTGTATTTTATCATCCTAATGATGAAAATATTAATAGTGCAAAAAAGTTAAGTGAGTCTTATAAAGTAATAATAGTTGATAATAGTGAAAAGGATATAACTTATTCCATACCTAAAGCGCATATTATAAAATTGAAAAGAAACGTAGGTATCGCTGCAGCACTAAATATTGGAATACATTTTTTTATTAAAAATAATTATAAATATGCTGTTTTATTAGATCAAGATAGTGAACCTGATAAATCACTTTTGAGTTCACTTATCAATTATTCTGAAAATTGCACGGATAATGTATGTTTAGTAGCACCGTCCTATTATGATAGAGCTATTAATAAGAATGCTGATTTTATTCTATGCACTGAAAAAGGTATTATTAGACAGCCTGCAATTGGAAAAAATGCGATTGAAGCGTCCTATGTTATAACTTCTGGTTCTCTCTTAAGACTGTCATCTATTTCTAATATTGGATTCATGGATGAAGATTTATTTATAGATTTTGTTGATATTGAGTGGTGTTTAAGAGCAAATTCTTTGGGATATAAAATATTAGGTTTGCCATGGTTAAAGATGTCACATGAGATCGGTGATAAACCTATTAAAATATTAAATAAAAAGTATGTTAATCATTCCCCAATTAGACACTATTACTATTTTAGAAATATATTTCTGTTGATGCGTATGAGTCATATCCATCCACAATGGAAAAAATGGGAGTTGATAAAGTTATTACCTAGATTTTTTGTTTATGCATTTTTTACAAAGAATAATATGAAACATATTGTCTCTATGTTAACTGGTGTATATGATGGTATTCTTGGGCGTGTGGGGAAAAAGAAATGAATGGAGTAGCCAAACCCATTATAATTTCTTGGTTTGTTCTTTGTACTCTTGTGGTTTTCTTTTTATGTAGTTTCGAACAATTCCCGGATTATTATTCATATCTCAACTGGTATGAGTTATCAGTATCTGCAACACTGAATAATAATTGGGTCTTTTTTAAAGATCCCGGATTTTATTTGTTATCAGTTATATCAAATAATTTTGATTTTGGTATCATTGGGGCAATTTTTTTCCTTTTTATTATATCACTTTCATGTAAGATTTTCTTTTGTATTAAGTTACTTGATTGGGAAGTATTATTCTGGGTTTTACTTTTATATCTTTCCAGACTTTTTATTATTCATGATCTTGTTCAATATCGTGCAGGTGCTTCAATTGGTTTATCGGCATTATTTGTATACTTTTATTTAGAAAAAAAAAGGATTAAGTCTTTTTTTTTCTTAAGTCTCGCACTTTCTATCCACCTTTCAAGTTTGTTAATGGTGTCAGTCATCCCTATTGCATGGTTTCTTAATAGGAATGTAGGTGGAAATATAATTCGACAGATAGCAATATTACTTTTAATATTGTCGTTGAGCTTATTTTTTGATCCTTACGTTAACTTGCTCAGATTGGTATCACAGTTTCCCTTAATGCATGAAAGAATTGCTCCGTATTTGGATGGTTCTTATCTTGTTAATAACACATCAATGTTTAATAGTTTTGTAATAATTAAAATTATTTCATATGTGATTTTTTTTGTTTGGATATGCAAAAACAAAAATGTCGGGTTGACTAATGAAAATTACTTAATTTATCTTTGTTTCTTCATATCTATTGTAGGATTGTTTCTTTTTTGGTGTTTTAGAAGCAATGACTCACTTTCCATACGTTTTTCTGATTTTTTCGCTTTGTATGATATCGTTTTTTTTGCTCTATTGTTAAATGTTTTTGATGTGTTTGGAAAATTTATCTATAGATATTGTCTTTTAGTCGTGGTGATTGTTTTTTTTATATCTTCAATGAAGTTAATAAATTAATTTCTTATATGTGTGCTAACTATGAATGTTTATATATCTGTTGTCTCTCATAATCATGCTAAAATGATTATGGAATTTGATTGTTTACGCAAACTTGCTAAGAGGTATAAAGTAGTTATTAAAAATAATTCTGAACGCGAAAGCGTTATTTTGAATGATTACTGTAGGGAAAATGGAATATATATAATTGATTATGCCTATAATACTGGGTTTGGCAAAAATAATAATATTGTATTTCAATTTTGTGTAAAAAAATTAGGGATGACTAGTGATGATTATTTTATCCTTATAAATCCCGATGTTATAATTGATTCTATTAACATTGATAAACTTATTTCCATAATTGAAAAGGATATGGTAGATATTTCTGGAATATCTCTGTATAAAGATGATTCTTTGTCGATAAGAGATTATTCAATACGTAATTATCCTTCGCTTTACACTTTTTTTATATCGTTCTTCCGATTCCATGAAAGTTATCGTGTATTGCCACCTAATGACGATTGCTCAAGTGTAGATATGGACTGGGTGGCTGGTTCTTTTATGGCTTTTAAAACAAATGCATATTCCAGTTTATTAGGTTTCGATGAAAATTACTTCATGTATTGCGAGGATTTAGATATTTGTTTTAGAGCCAAGAGTAAGGGCTTAAATTTAAAGTACATACCCAGTGTTACTGGAATTCATAAGGCTCAGCATAATAATAGAAGATTATTTAGCAAGCATTTTTATTGGCATATAAAAAGCGCACTAAGATTTTTAGTTAGAAAAAAAATAAAATTACAAGTGAAATCTATATTGAAATGATATCTTAATATCAGTGGAGTTTTAAAGATGTCATAATATATATCGTTTGCTATCTATTTATATTAGTTTTAGGTTAGAATCTATTACTAGATAACCGCGCATATTTTCCGCGGTGACCACACCAGACAGGAGTAAACAATGTCAAAGCAACAGATCGGCGTCGTCGGTATGGCAGTGATGGGGCGCAACCTTGCGCTCAACATCGAAAGCCGTGGTTATACCGTCTCTATTTTCAACCGTTCCCGTGAAAAGACGGAAGAAGTGATTGCCGAAAATCCAGGCAAGAAACTGGTTCCTTACTATACGGTGAAAGAGTTTGTTGAATCTCTGGAAACGCCTCGTCGCATCCTGTTAATGGTGAAAGCAGGTGCAGGCACGGATGCTGCTATTGATTCTCTCAAGCCATACCTCGATAAAGGTGACATCATCATTGATGGCGGTAACACCTTCTTCCAGGATACCATCCGTCGTAACCGTGAGCTTTCTGCCGAAGGCTTTAACTTCATTGGTACCGGTGTTTCCGGTGGTGAAGAAGGTGCGCTGAAAGGTCCTTCCATTATGCCTGGTGGGCAGAAAGAAGCCTATGAACTGGTTGCGCCGATCCTGACCAAAATCGCCGCAGTGGCTGAAGACGGCGAACCGTGCGTTACCTATATTGGTGCCGATGGTGCAGGTCACTATGTGAAGATGGTTCACAACGGTATTGAGTACGGCGATATGCAGCTGATTGCTGAAGCCTATTCTCTGCTTAAAGGTGGCCTGAACCTCACCAACGAAGAACTGGCGCAGACCTTTACCGAGTGGAATAACGGTGAACTGAGCAGCTACCTGATCGACATCACCAAAGATATCTTCACCAAAAAAGATGAAGACGGTAACTACCTGGTTGATGTGATCCTGGATGAAGCAGCAAACAAAGGTACGGGTAAATGGACCAGCCAGAGCGCGCTGGATCTCGGCGAACCGCTGTCGCTGATTACCGAGTCTGTGTTTGCACGTTATATCTCTTCTCTGAAAGATCAGCGCGTTGCCGCATCTAAAGTTCTTTCTGGTCCGCAAGCGCAGCCGGCAGGCGACAAAGCTGAGTTCATTGAAAAAGTTCGCCGTGCGCTGTATCTGGGCAAAATCGTTTCTTACGCTCAGGGCTTCTCTCAGCTACGCGCCGCGTCTGAAGAGTACAACTGGGATCTGAACTACGGCGAAATCGCGAAGATTTTCCGTGCTGGCTGCATCATCCGTGCGCAGTTCCTGCAGAAAATCACCGATGCTTATGCCGAAAATCCGCAGATCGCTAACCTGCTGCTGGCTCCGTACTTCAAGCAAATTGCCGATGACTACCAGCAGGCGCTGCGCGATGTCGTCGCTTATGCAGTACAGAACGGTATCCCGGTTCCGACCTTCGCCGCTGCGGTTGCCTATTACGACAGCTACCGTGCCGCTGTTCTGCCTGCGAACCTGATCCAGGCACAGCGTGACTATTTCGGTGCGCATACTTATAAGCGCATTGATAAAGAAGGTGTGTTCCATACTGAATGGCTGGATTAATCTGATTTAACCAACAATAAAATTGAGGCCCGGCGTATATTGCACCGGGCTTTTTTTTTGCCATTTATCTTATAGACTAAATTTCACTGCTTAATATTAACTTAATAAATATCAGCTATTCTTATAAAGAAAATCTGAATTGTTTTTCGTTGCGTTGACCATCGAACAACGTAGCGTTAAAACTTTTAGCTCTTATCAGGATGCCAAAAACATCATGATTCACAGTTAAGTTAATTCTGAGAGCATGAAATGAAAATCACCATTTCCGGTACTGGTTATGTAGGCTTGTCAAACGGGCTTCTAATCGCACAAAATCATGAGGTTGTGGCATTAGATATTTTACCGTCACGCGTTGTTATGCTGAATGATCGGATATCTCCTATTGTTGATAAGGAAATTCAGCAGTTTTTGCAATCAGATAAAATACATTTTAATGCTACATTAGATAAAAATGAAGCCTACCGGGATGCTGATTATGTCATCATCGCCACTCCAACCGACTATGATCCTAAAACTAATTATTTCAATACATCCAGTGTAGAATCAGTAATTAAAGACGTAGTTGAGACAAATCCTTATGCGGTTATGGTCATCAAATCAACGGTTCCCGTTGGTTTTACCGCAGCGATGCATAAGAAATATCGTACTGAAAATATTATTTTCTCTCCAGAATTTCTCCGTGAGGGTAAAGCCCTTTACGATAATCTCCATCCGTCACGTATTGTCATCGGTGAGCGTTCAGAACGCGCAGAACGTTTTGCTGCTCTGTTACAGGAAGGCGCGATTAAGCAAAATATCCCGACCCTGTTTACCGACTCCACTGAAGCAGAAGCGATAAAACTTTTCGCTAATACCTATCTGGCGATGCGCGTGGCGTACTTTAATGAACTGGATAGCTATGCAGAAAGTTTAGGTCTGAATACTCGCCAGATTATCGAAGGCGTTTGTCTCGATCCGCGTATTGGCAACCATTACAACAATCCGTCGTTTGGTTATGGTGGTTATTGTCTGCCGAAAGATACCAAGCAGTTACTGGCGAACTACCAGTCTGTGCCGAATAACCTGATTTCGGCAATTGTCGATGCAAACCGCACGCGTAAAGATTTTATTGCCGATGCCATTTTGTCACGCAAACCGCAAGTGGTGGGTATTTATCGTCTGATTATGAAGAGCGGTTCAGATAACTTCCGCGCGTCTTCCATTCAGGGGATTATGAAACGTATCAAGGCGAAAGGCGTTGAAGTGATCATTTACGAACCGGTGATGAAAGAAGACTCATTCTTCAACTCTCGCCTGGAACGAGATCTCGCCACCTTCAAACAACAAGCCGACGTCATTATTTCCAACCGTATGGCAGAAGAGCTTAAGGATGTGGCAGACAAAGTCTACACCCGCGATCTCTTTGGCAGTGACTAACATCCTGTTATCAGGGCGATTTTCGCCCTGATTCTCTTATGTTCCCTTTGTAATAATTCATTATTTTTATCATTTATCCTATAGCATTCATGGCGATTATCGCTAAACTATGGCGACTTAAAATTATTTCGTCCGTTAGGGTAATGATGAGAGTAGAAAATAATAATGTTTCTGGGCAAAACCATGACCCGGAACAGATTGATTTGATTGATTTACTGGTGCAGTTGTGGCGCGGCAAGATGACAATTATCATCTCTGTCATTGTTGCTATTGCCCTGGCTATAGGGTATCTGGCCGTTGCCAAAGAAAAGTGGACTTCCACAGCTATCGTTACTCAACCTGATGTGGGGCAAATCGCTGGTTATACCAACGCGATGAATGTGATCTACGGATCGGCTGTACCGAAAGTCTCCGACATTCAGGCTTCGCTTATCGGACGTTACAGCACTGCATTCTCAGCATTAGCTGAAACGCTGGATAACCAGGAAGAAGCAGAGAAGCTGACCATTGAGCCTACCGTTAAAAACCAGTCGTTACCATTGGCGGTGTCTTATGTTGGTGAAACACCTGAAGGTGCGCAGAAGCAGCTGGCGAAGTATATCCAGCAAGTTGACGACCAGGTAAATGAAGAACTGGAACAAGACCTGAA
>ENA-UOZF01000206-UOZF01000206.1-food-metagenome-genome-assembly--contig:-NODE-206-length-22634-cov-114.430533_pt1 | contig 22634 bp, 28 predicted proteins | sample MGYA00249869_ERZ772725 | MGnify/ENA primary metagenome ERZ772725 (study PRJEB29005, sample SAMN08379455) | food metagenome | isolation source: cheese spiked with Escherichia coli O103 | study: EMG... | reverse complement strand
TGCTGGATTGAACATATCAAAATCAGGCAATTACACAAATCTATGTACAGGCTCGTCAGACCAGCCTCCGGAAGATAATCAGAGAATATTTGCGATTGATTTGGCCAGCTGGTCTTCGAGAACAGGCTTCGCCTCTTCAAATTTCAGGTTAACCTTGTTCGCATTTGAGACCACACGGGTCTGGTATTTATGCTGGTTACCTGTTTCAGTACTGGTCTGAATTTTCGCACCTGATGTGCCCTGACGCAGGGCGGCAACATTATCCGTTGTCACCGTTGCCTTAGTACGCTCTGCAATCTGCACATCCGTGATCATGGTATAGTTCACATCTTCCACCATCGCATCTGCAGCCATACCCACCAGACCGGCAGCAAGGCCCACACCGAGTGTGGCACCGGCAGAACTGGAATTATATCCGGTGATACCGGCACCTAACGCTGCACCAACTGCTGCGCCTTCATAACCACGGTTCAGCCATCCCTGAGACTCCCGCAGATCCATCTTATCGGCCTTCAGCACATTCGCCTGAATCCAGTAGTAGGCTTTATCCGGAGAAGTCACCACCTGATACCCTTTTGCTTTCACAGCATCAGCAATTTTGCCCTGCAGCCCACTCATGTCTTTATCAGACGTGTTTTTGATCTGCAGAAATACCGTGCGTTCGCTGGCGGGTTCAAGCCAGATGGTCTCACTCATCTGAGTCTTCACCTCAAGGTTACGCTTCTTGATTGCTGTGCTCATCGCACCACACCCTGAAAGGGCCAGAGTGGAACTGACCAGTGCAACCATCATCAATTTTTTTGTTTTCATCCAAAATATCCTTTTAACTAACAGACTCTTTTTTGAACAGTCCTATTACTGAGACTATTGCTGAGAGATTATAACGATTTATATCTATGGTATACACCAAGAAAAATAATATGAATGTAATCATTAGTGCAAAAACATATAAGATAGAATGCATAAACGAAACCATAGAAAAAACAATCAAAAACAACAAAATATATGTCTTACTCTTAGAATACATAAAATTTATTATTTTTGAATCCTTTCTGAAACTATCAGGAATCGCAAGGTATAACATCATTCCATTTGTAATAGCCACAAAAAGCAGGAACCCCATCATTCCACTAGCACATATATCAAAGCCAACATCCCTGACATCACTTTTAACCGATACTAAACGCAGAAAAGTTGGCCATAATAAAACCCATAAAAACACATAAGTTCCCGGCTTTATGACTTGTAATAATGATGGGATATTAACACCCTCTACAGAGAGTACCTCCTTTAGTTTTTGCATCTCCATTTTTATATCATAGTGAGTGATCATAATGGCCCCTTCAATCGTTCTTTCTTATCATCCACCATCTGTTTTAACGCATCTTCAGACGGTGTTGGTATTAATTTCTGTCGTTTATTTTCTTCATTATATCTGTTGTTTTGTTGAATTTCTTCCTGTTTGTGATTATTTTTTAACTCTGAATATTGTCTGTCTACAATATTTTCTTCGCCATGAATACTATTCTGAGTATCTCCGATATTCCCTTTATATTCTGTGACCATATTATCAACCTGATGTTTTACATCATTACGGATATTACTGTCCTGCGTTCTTTGCTCAATAATGGCCTGATGTCCCTGATGGTCAGCAATAATATCCTGGCTGCCACCACCCGAAGGTACGCTCTCCATTCCTTTACCAATATCCCCACGGGATTCACGCCAGGCATTATCAACACCAGGCTGCACCTGTTCCTGAACAAAAGACCATGCCATCGCCCGACGGCGTTCTGCAATCTCCGGTGAACTGGTGTTTGTCAGAATAGCTTCGGCATCCTGCGGTGCGTGTTTCATCACATACTGTGCAAACTGTTGCGACAGATCTTCACTCATCTGCCCACTCATGCTTTCAGTACGGGATGCCATTTCAGCATATTCATGGCTGCGGGTCATATTCGTCGTGTACTGATCGTAACTCTGTTTCGCTGAATTCAGGGCTGCAGACAGCTGGTCCACACGGGAATCAGCATTATTGTCAGTATGGCTGCCGGATTCACTGACTTTGCGACTGGTAAAGTAATCGCTGGCCTCTTTAAAGTCTTGTGTAGCTCTGGCATCGATATCATGGCGAGCATCATGGGTAGCCCTGCTGCCACTACTTGCTGAATGTGAGTCATCATCCGTTGCATCCAAGCTCCCCTTAAATCCACCTCTGATGCCTACCCCACCACCAACACCAAGAATTTTAGGTTTAACCCCCCATTCAGCATGAGCATCAGCATACATTCCACCAGATAGCCTGGTACTTGTTGATGCCAGTTCCTGAGTCGCCTGCTCATTACTGATATTATGCGCCTTCGCATAGCTTTCCACTGCACTGCGCATACGGCTGGCCATCATGGAGTCCTGTGCGCTCATCGTACTGTCAGCACCACCGGTGACAGAGTCACTGCTCCCCCGGTTAGAACCAAACTGACTGAGCGTGTTCCAGGCACTGGCAATACTGCTGCTGAAACCATGCAGGGCACTTTCTGCTCTGTTCGATGCTTCCCGGGCCATTTCCTGTTGTGCCGCTGCAATCTGACGCGTTGCATTGATACCGACCGGTAACCGGGACATCGCTCCGCTTGCATCCATCACCATATTACCGTCACGGGTCTGTGTGGCAGTTGCGCCACTGCCGGTCTGGTACATCATCTGACCAAACGACGTGGTGCTGTTGGTGCTCCAGCTGAAGCCGTTCACGTTTTCCGTCTGCATGTTGCCGTAGGAGTAATTACCGTCAACCACACTGCCTGCTGCACTGGCCGTCGGACTGATAGATGAAGAGGCGAAGTGGCTGTACACGCTGGAAAAACCTGCGCCAAGGCCTTTTACCATCATCCATGACAACGGGGGGATCATGGCTGAAAGATACCCGGCAGTGGAGGCCAGGTCAGAGTATTTCAGCTGTATCTGAGAGAGTTCAGACAACACGACCGGCGCACCATTCTGTTTCGCATAGAATGTCATGGCACTGTTCAGAATGGCATACAACAACGGCCAGGTCTGCAGCCACATCAGGGCAAACACATACCCCTTTAATACAGACAATGTCAGCTTGTTAAAGACAGCCGCCAGTATCAGGAGCGGGAATATACCAATGGCAATCCCCGTCAGGATAGTCTGGACCATCGGCAGGTTTCGCATAGTTACATGACCAATGGAGACATGTGCCAGACGTTGTTTCTCCATCGATGACGTGGTGGCCAGACTTACCAGGCTGGCGGTGTCACCGTTACGGGCTGCATTACTGGTGATACCCTCTTTCAGGGCATTCATGGTGACGTTCTGGCGCATAATCTGGCTGGCAGACTGACTGGAGCCGTAGAAATAACTGTAACTGTCACTGACCAGTTGTCTGAATAACAGGTCCGGGTCCGGTCTGCCGCCAAATATCTGCTGCACATAATAATGCCAGGTCTTGCCTCCCGTCTTTGTATCGAGATTCAGCCTGTCTTTCAGCGTGACCGACGCATCCTTACAGGTTATGAAATTATTATTGTTGTCATAAACGCCCCGTAGCGGGCTGGGTCGGGAAAAAATCAGCGTGTAGGGGTCAGCGGAGGCCATCAGGTCTTCCAGCGTGTATTTATGATTCAGGTAAATATCACCCAGCACGCAGTTCTGGACGTAGTCCTGGAACAGATTGATGATTTCCGGATTCCGGGACAGGAAATCGGTGCTTTTCACAATCAGATTCGCCCCGAACAGCATCCCCGTTTTGCTGTAGGTGACGCTGTCCGGTTGGGTGAATATCATCTCGTAGCTGACCACCATTGCATGCCCGATACGTGTCGTCAGTGAAAGAGGCATCGCCAGACCGACCGGCACATTATCCACCCGATGGACTTTGACCAGGTCACTGTTATCAATAATCTGCACCGACGTACGGATATTAACCAGCAGGCTGATAAGTACAAACACCGCCACCCAGCCCAGCAAATCCATCACGTTGTGCCGCTGTACCCACATCACGGCCACCGCGAGAACAGACAATGTGAGCGCAATTTTTTCAATGGAATCCCACGTTCGGGTCCCCATAAAGGCGGCAATGGCATTCAGGTTATTCCGCAACCACTCACCACCGGCAATCACATAAACTTCATTCACAGCGTGCTCCCTCCGAAGTGATAGTTGTTCTGGTAACGACTGAGCATACGGGCGGAAAGCTGCTGACGCATGTAGCTCATCTGACGATCGACAACCAGCAGCGCATCCTGCTGTACCTGCACCTGTGACTGAAACGCCGCAATCTGCCGGGTGGCATCATTCATGTTGTCGTTAATATGCTCGATAACCGCTTCGTCATAATTTCCCGTGGCCACCATCGCCCGGGCCTGCTGTATCAGCTCCTGAATGTACTGCAGCAGGATGTCGTAACCGATATAGTCCGTCAGCTGGTAAATCATACTGTTGGAAACACCGAGCATCTGCGGGTCAACCAGGTATTTGAAGACGGGGATAGTGGTACTGGAAATAAAGCCTTTTTCCTTGTCATCCAGAGGCGTGTCACTGACCGCCTTGTTCTGAATGCTGGCCAGAAGTTTAGTAATCTGAGACTTCAGTGCATTATCCCGGCTGATGGTCACCGGTGTGTCTGCCACCACTTTCAGGCATTTATCAGAATCGTTGCAGTGATAAATTTTTGCTGTGCCGCCTTCCATCATGGCCCGGATAATTGAGCGGTCAGTGGTTCTGGCTGACAGCGGTGTGATTTCGCCGTTGGGACCAAACACCAGTGAGCCGGTCAGCGTCATCACAAATTCTTTCAGCTCTTTGTTGCCGTCAAACATTCTGTTTTTGGAAAGCGCATTCCACATGATGTTGATGTTTCTGGTCACCCGCTCCTTATCCTTGTCGCCGGCTTTATCCCTGACGCTGTCAGATTTCCCGCCAACGGTACATCCCTGCCGGGAAGCCGCCCAGTCAGCAAAAATATTGCTCTCCCCGGCAATGTCCTGACAGACTTTTTGCTGGGACACCTGCGTCCGGGGAAAAAGCCCGCCGATAATCCCCTGTGCCGCCTGGCAGGAACTGAGGTTCATACTGTTAATGTCGCTTGCCATTTTCTGCACGAAGTCTTTTGCGGTTTTTATTTCCGGCACCGTTGTCTGCAGGGCAAGGTCAAAAAAGTAACCGGCAGCATTGCTCATAATCTGCTTAACAAAACGCTGCAGCTGCTCGCCATTAATAAAACTGAACGAACCGAGGTAGGCGTCGATGCCGCCACATCCGGCATTGATATCCGGCAGCGTCATGGAAATCAGCTGAACATTTTTGACCTGAGTACGGGCATACAGGGAGCCGCCGTAAGCATAGCCGGCAGCCTGCCCCTGCCAGACGCCCGGCTGTGTGGTATTGGAGGCGAAGCCCAGCTTGTTAAAGAACTGATTCATGTCGCTGTTCACATCCGCTGACGCTGCAGGCGTCACCGTCAGTAAGGCGGCACAAAGAATAAAAAGAGGCTTAATGCGAAGCATTATTGCTGCCCTCCCTTAATGTGTTCTCCCGGCGCATACGGCGTTTCAACAGGAATATCCTGATATTTCCGTATATTAATTCGTACATTGGGAACAGAAAAAATGTAACAAGAAACCCGGCTGCAAGCGCATATAACGTATACGGAATGACATATATCAGGATATTCCACATATAAATCGAATTATTTAATCCCGGGTCCGCTTTCCACGAATCAATACAGGCATCAAAAATAATATTCATAACTGTCCATAAAACAATTCCGGCAGTCAGGAATACCAGAGACAATCCAGCATACCTGTCAGTGATTCTGGAAATGTATTTATAATCTCGTTCTGTACTTCTGATTTTGAGTTCAGGATTATTTTTATTTTCTCTCATTATAAGTTCCCTCTGATATTTCCGATGATTCATTCAGACCAGTCCTGCGGCTGTAATATATTTCAGACACCGAAATCCATCCCACAATTGCCCCCACAAAAAACACAACAGAAACAGAAAAGGTAAGACACAGCGAAACGACAATTTCTACAGGGCTGGCGGGATAAAAAAGCCCCTGACGGATAAAGGGGATATTCAGGCTGACGATTATTCCCGTCGCGATGCCGGATATTCCGGCAATGAGTAACACCACCTGCTTATTTCGCACCTTTTTTCCCTCCGTACATCTGCAGAACGGTATCCATCCGCGCCATAAAACCGGCGGCATCCGTTGCCCCCTGTAAAAGCGGTAATGCCTCAAGCGTGTTGACGTTGACCAGGAAGGTGGTCGGTGTGGCCACCGGGATATTCGGGAAGAAGGTCTGCATCACGTCCGGTGGCACCGGCAATGCCTCCGGAAAGGCGGTATCCCCCTGACCATCCAGGGTGTAGGGAAAAACGGAAAAGCCGTACTGCTGTGCCAGCTGTTTCAGTACCGGGTCAAACTGGTGACAGTAAGGGCAATGCCCCTGCATAAACAGCACCACCTTCCAGTCGGCCAGGTTAACCTGCCTGCCGTTGCTGAGGCGGAACCAGCGGGGGGCCGGCTTTTCTGTCCTGGCTGACGTGCCTGCTGCCGGTTGTGCAGGCTGCGCGGCCATGCCCTGCGGATTCCAGAGTCGTTCAATTTCATCCCGGGTGGAGGCCTGCACGGCAGCGGCTGCCAGCAACAGGGTGAACAACAGTGATTTAATGAGAGACATGTCTGCCCTCCTGCTGCCCTTCCATCATGGCCTGTTGCCTGGCTTCCAGTGCCTCACGCTCTTCCCGGCTGACACGGGCAATCCATGCATCCAGCACCAGGTATGCGCCGAACAGCACAAGGATGGCCGCAATCAACTCCGCCAGAAAAAAAGCCATCCAGGGTTTGCTGTAAACAAGACGGGCGACGATATGAAACCAGACACCCAGGGAAAATACCCACATTCCCGTAATATCAAGCCGGGGTAAAGAGAATTTATATTTATGCACAGTAAAACTCTCCTGTCATACAGAGAATTAAATAAGGGACTACCGGAATAAATGGTGAATTATTACCAGGTTCAGAATTAATGGAATCTACTGACGAACGGAAAATATCCGTAATTCAGAAGTTCGGTTTAAAATCTTCAGAAACGTTCAGGAATTGTTTTGCCAGGTCGTCCTGCGAAATAAAACCGTATGATAACGGACGAACACTGCCCTGTTTCGGGTCAACCAGCATCATGGCCGGGAAATATTTCACGCCGAGGCGCTGCGCCTGCCCCTGGTCAGTCCGGGAATCCGGCAACAGCGGATTAATCACGCCATCCACGGAAACGGGAATAACACTCAGACCATAGGTATGCCTGAAGCCATTAATGACCTGCGCCAGCTGCCCGTCGATGGGGTCCTGCCCCCGGTAAAAGAACATGATGCCGTAGTGTTCAGCCAGTTTCGCAATGGCCTGTCGCTGCTGCGCCTGGTCTGCCGCCAGCTGGTTCCGGACCGTGCCGTTGTAATGGCTGTACTGCAGGTTATAGTCCAGTTCGGGATGCGCCAGCATGGCCTTTCTGGCGCTCATGGTGAAAAGCCCGGCCTGCTGAGTCCAGTAATTCTGCAGACGGAAATATTTCACAAAATTATCCACGCCGGGATACAGAATGGCTTCATACAGCGCCCGCTTTGTTGCCGTCTGCAGCACGGCCAGTTTCTGCATAATATCCGGTTCCTGACGGGGGGCTGCAGGTACAGGTTTATTTTCTTTTTCCTTCGGATTTATTTTCTCGTTATACCACTGCCAGCCTGCATCTTTTCCTGACGCCGGAAAAATAAAGCAGCAGAGTAACAGTGGCAGTAATGCTTTATTCATCTTCATTCCTTTCATCATTTTTTCTTTCATCAGTTTTCTGCAGGCCAGTCAGGGCAGAAAAACAAAAATACAGAATAAACAGGAGCACACCGGAGTAAAGGATAACGAAAGCAGCTGCAGGCATCCCGTCTGCCGTGGTTTCTTTTACCGTATCCCACGACCAGATAATTACCGGGGAAATGACAATCGCTGTAATCAAAAGCCGGATAAGAAAATCAATAAAACGGTTCGACGTGAATATGACTTTCATCATTTCCCCCGGTTATTTTCCCTACCTTACTGTCCTGCCTGTTTCAGCTGTTCAGCAATCTGCTCTTTCACTTTCTGCGTCAGAACGCCACTGTCCGGGATTTTCTGGTTATTCATCAGGTCTTCGTAGAAGTTAGTGAAATCCAGTCTGTCGAACTGAATTTTCTGCAGCTCATCAACCGTAATCCCCCGACAGTCAGGATGCTTCGCTCTGCCAAAACTGATACGCAACTGACCGTTGCGCCCCTGCTGCTGGACTATCTGCGCCAGCTTCGAATCAAACTGACAGTAGCTGCGTTTTTTCTCCAGACAGACACCCAGCACTTTCTTCGAACAGAACTCCCCGACGCTGACGGTCAGTTTGTTTGATTTTGCTTTAGCCAGGGCTTTTTCATCACTGCTGCATTTGGCCAGCCCGATATCCTGTCCCCAGCCGCTGTCCTTACAGCAGTTGCTGTATCCGGCTGCAGCCTTCTTACAAAATTTCGCCTGACCGGTGAAAGCACGGACATCCACCCCGTTCAGCGCCGCAACATCCTTACCTGCTGCGGCCAGTGCCGCCAGCTGAGAAACGGCTTCGGCAAAATCATTACTCTGCCCGCTCTGAGCCTTATCGCATTCGCCATCGAGACAGAAGACGTCTCCCCCACAGACCATCACTTTCCCGGATGTTTTTGACTCACAGGAGTACGTGGCATATTCATGCAGACAGGCACCTTCTTCGGAGTAAAAGGCGCACTGGTGTGACACCAGGGTACAGGCAGGATTGTCGGTGTAGGTCTGACAGGTTCCCTTGTCTGCTGACTGTGTGACATACGTGTCCCGGTATGCCCAGCAGCTCTGGTACATGCTGTATGACTGACCGTCTTTCACCAGCGTCCTGTTCCCGCCAGCCTCCGTACATTCTGTTTTTGTCAGTTTCCCCAGCTCCTTGCTGAACGGGCAGCTTTCAGACCAGACAACATACGGGGTGTACGAGGCTTTTTTTACCCTGACAACCAGACGCAGCTTCATTGCCGTATGACGTTTGAATTTTGTATTCCCGACCCGGACGGGGTGAGATGACGTAAAAGCCACACCGGCAGTCAGTGTTTTCTGTACTGGTGTAAATGAGGCATCTGCTGAGTATTTGGCATTCCAGCTCAGTGGGGTTCCCAGTACTGTAATTGTCATAGGTACACTCTTCTGCAGGTAAGTACGACTCCAGCTGTAATGCGCATCGACAATTTCACCGGTAACGGGAGAGGTAATGGAGACAACATACTGACCATTCACTTCACGTGCAGGTAGCTGACTCATTTCATACTCCAGCGTCCGGGTTTCCCATGTGGTACTCCCCTGCAGCTCCATACGGGCAGTTCGTGTGCAGTACTGCTCCACCTGTAAATCCCGCTCACAGGTGTAATTCGTGTATTCACTCCTGCTAATCTCCTGCGCACTGCACTGCTGCCCGGTGTTTCCCACAATGCTGTCAGCCCGGTTCACCACATCCCTGCCGGTCTGGATAAACGGTGCATCCGGTGAAAGAATGTCTTTCGGCTTGTTCATGAATGACTCTGTAATGGTTTTTCCGGTTTCACCGGTCGCCCATTCCGTGGTGCCATCATTTTTCAGGCCGCCATCCCCGCCGGCAGTCACGCCACCGTAATATTTTGTCTCGTCCGGATTCGCGTTATAGCCGGGGATACTCTCCTGTGGCTTAAAGCCCTGAATACTGCTGCTTCCCTGCCCTTTGATCTGGTGAGCAAAATCAGAACCGGCCCGGTAATCACTGTTGCTGTCAGCCTGTGCCATGCCGGCAACCAGAGCCAGTATCAGAGGTAAAATACGTTTCATTTCCCGGAATCTCCTTTCCCTGCCAGTAAATCATGAGCCACCTGCCGGCAGTCACCCGTGGCGGCCACTTTCTCCAGCGCCTGGCCGACCCGCAGGTTTCCCCGGATGATGTCGTATCCCTGACTGCAGAACACCACCAGTGCCGGTACAGTGCGAATGCCGTACTGTGAAAACAGCGTCGGGTCGATCTGAACACCATCAGTCGCGCCGTCTTTCACCAGGGACAGCACGGCTTCAGCGGTGGTCTTCAGGTCATTGTTCACCATGCCCCGCAGTGTGGCGGGTATACCGTAGTGCCGGGTTTCGCCCAGCATCCGTTTCAGCCCCTCTTCGGGAATGGAAAACGACACAAAATACAGGGCACCCTGCCGGGGTTTCCCGTCCTGCGAAGCCTGCTGTTTACGAACCAGCGCATCCAGAAAATGGTTATCTGAACGCTGAAGGGGGGTTTCCAGCACCTGTTTCTCCGCCCAGGCTTTCAGCTGATGGTCAGGTTTTTCACGCAGTTGTCTGCTTAAATTTTCCTGCTGCTTCAGGAACTGGCGGTTTTCAGGAATGTTCACGTTTTCTGACGCCATAACCGCCCCGTTCAGCATCATCAGCAGTGCTGCCAGAGATTTCATACTCAGCTTCATCATTCACCTCACAGGAAGACACAGTTACGTTTACGCCACATCAGGTAGCCGAAGTTTTTCTTTGTGTTGGGCGGATTTTTCCCGGTTTCCCAGCGGGTCACGCTGCGCCCGAACGGGTGGCACTGCCCGCTGTCCGGGTACATATTCACCATCTGGTAACGCCAGCGTTCTTTGGGCAGGATTGGGGACGGATATTCATTACAGACGGCGTTATTTTTCCCGATGGTTTCCATAATCATGCCCTGACGGTGCAGCTTGAACGCCATGCGTTCACTGACCAGCAGGGAGGACTGCAACGGACTGGACTCATTACTCACCCAGCCATTGAACGGGTACATACTTCCCTGCGAACCGGCACACCAGAACAGAGCATCGATGGGCATGTTAAAGGCGCTGGCAATGGCATCTGCAGCACAGGCCCCCTGTGCTATCGGATTGGCAAAAATGACGGCTTCCGGATTGAGAATGGTGGTCAGGCTGCTGTCCGTCCAGGTGGGGTCGATTTCAGAAAGATAAGCGATATCCAGGTCACCACCTTCCAGACAGCCCAGCGATGTGATGATGTTAAGCCAGTACGTCAGCGGGTATTTGTACCAGTGAACGTGATAGAACGCCCCGTTCACCTGCTTCTCATCTTTTTTCGCCGTTCCCTGTGCCGTTTTACCAAAAGCCGGCAGGCTGAAGCCCAGGTTCACCATACATCCCGGTGACCGGGTGACGTCCGTCAGCGCCATCGGCTCCCAGTAACCAATGGCCAGTCCGATACGCCTGAACAGCGGCGGCGGTGCCGGACAAATCTGAATGGGCATCGACGGGTTCGCCGTGTCGGGGACCTTACCCTGACTGACTTTGATACTGCCCAGCGAGAGCGGGAAAATACAGCTCCAGCAGATATCCGTGATCGGGTTTACAAAACGCCCCTCACAGGCAGAATCCGCTGACGCTGCAGGGACATGACCGGCGAGAAGGAATAACATCAGCAGCCACAGGCTTCGCTTCATTTTCTGCCCTCCTCTGCCGGAATAAATTCTACCTTCAGGAAGCGATTGCCGGGAACGGCGCTCACCCGTGCCGGTACCTGATCGATGCCGAGGCGCTGGCAGAGCACACCGTTCTGGTCAAAGTAAACACGGCTGTCCAGCGCTTTCTGCATCTCCGGGATACTGCCCTGCACCAGGATAATTTTGCTCTCCAGTGTGGGCGGCGTCAGGCGTTTCATCCAGGCCACCTGCGCCGGATCATCGCCATTGATGAAATACAGCGTCTGGTTAAAAGGAACATACTGCAGCGGATTCATCACTTCACCCTGACGGGCAAACACCCGCCCTTCGTTATCCCGGATATCCGCAGCCAGTCTGACGGACGGGTCAAACAACCGGCTGCCGTATTTCTCCGTGCGTCCGATACCGGGCACGGCAGGGGGCCGCAGACTGTTGCGGATCACCCGCTCCTTAAAGGCATCCATTTTCCGGCCCATCTCACCGGACTGCTCCAGTACCGTCAGGCGCTGCATGATCACCGTCAGCATGTCCGGCTCCTTTACCGGCCACAGATCGCCCCAGGTGCCAAGATCGGCGGCGGCCACACTCTGCCCCCATACCAGCAGGGCAATCAGCCCCCGGCATCTCATGGTTCCGCCCTCATTCGCCGGGCAATATCCTGCTGGATTTCCCGGGTGATATCCGGTGCCCCCTGTACCACAGCAGGCGACACCAGAATGACCGCGTGGTGTTTCTGCTGCCACGCCTGCAGGCTGGCTTCCAGTGCCGTGTTAAAACGCGCTGAAAGGGCTTTTGACTGTACTTCTGATAGTTGTTTCTGACTGGCGCTGTCAAAAAACGCATCCACGGTCTGTTTCATGTTGAAGGCGACAGTCACCGGTGCGTTCAGTCTGACAATGCCGTAACTGACAGCTGCGTTCAGTAACACCATTGCCAGACATCCTGGCACCGTCCACCACCAGTGGCTGCGTCGTTCTGCCGTGACGTCGGCGGGTTTCTGCGTTGAACTCATGCAACACTCCTGTATTTCTCATGTTCTTCCAGCCAGGCTTCCAGCGAAGCCATCTCCGGCCCTGACTTCTTCCACGCCAGCTGCCACACCGCCTCATGAATACTCAGCCCCTCTTTACGTTTCTGCTGCACAAACTCAAAATCCGGGCCGTCAGAGCTGTACATGGCGCGGCTTAACGGGTCCACAAACAGGCGGTGCCAGGAGGAATGGTTTTCCACCTGCAGCAGGAAGGAACTGAACCACTGATCTTTGGCCGCACCGAACTTACCAATCATGTCACGCTGCAGTGGCAGGAACTGGTCCGGATACAGCTGGTTGTATTTCGCGAACTCCTTCGCACTCTGTTTGAGGATAATTTTGTAGGAGGAGTTACCCCATGCCGCGCGGGCAGCACTGGAGGCCTTGTCAGAGTCAAAGTCGACGATGTTCTGTGTGATGGTGATATAGGCACCGGTATGACGGCGGGCGGTACGGTAACCTTTCTCAATAAACTCACCGACCTTGTGATTTTTGAAGTCCAGCAGACGCCATCCCTCATCAATGACGTTCAGTTTTTTGAGGTTACGCGGCGTGCGGTACATCCTGTTCTCGATGTAAATAATGAGGCTGAACATCACCGCAACCAGCAGTGACGGACGGTCTTCCAGTCCGCCCAGCTCCAGCACCACCATTTTCGCATCATCCCGCAGGGACGGCTCATCAGAGTTAAAATACCGGCCGTAAGTGCCGCCGGCGGTATATTGATCCAGCAGGACAATCATTTCATCCAGACGGCTGCGGATGGTCGGTGACTCGGCATACTGGTCGTTATCACGGGCGTTTTTCAGGAAATCCACCACATCATCGATGCGCGCCCTGTTCTTTTTAGCCAGCCAGGAGGCCCTGACCGCCTGCAGCAGCAGACCTTCATGCACTTCATCCAGGTTACCGTTGGGGCTGGCCATCACCGACAACTGGTCACGGACACGCTCCGCTGACTGGTCAATATCGGTGATGTTCGCAAACGGGTTAAAACGCAGGGTTTCACCGTCCAGATACACCCCGCCCATGTTCTCACACAGGGACTTATATCCATCCCCCATGTCAAACACCACGGCAAAGCCCCCGGAGTCCAGCACGCTGCGGATAAGGGGCTGTATCAGTCCGGTTTTACCGGCCCCGGAGGTGCCACAGACCGCCATGTTGTAGTTGGTGTTATTCATCCCCCGGAAGAAAATATCGATAAACGCCAGCTGGTTACGGTAGGTGGGTGCCAGCAGACCTGCCGGTGTCAGGGGGTTATCCGCCACTAACGGCATCAGGTTGGCCACATTAAAGCTCTCTGCGCGCTGAACCACACCGGCCTCTTTCAGCTGTTTAAACAGCCCTTTCCCGGCCATAAAGGGAAGGCAGGTCAGGAAATTGCGCATGTGGTTAAAGCGCGGTGAAATCAGCTCAAAACCGTTTTTACGGAAGCTGTTCAGGATGTCCTGCTCCACTTCCAGCGCCGTTTCATTATTGTCCTTGCAGAATGCTGTGATGTTGAGGAAGTAGGACACGACAGAGGACTGACCGGAGCCCAGCCGCTGACGCAGTTCCCCCCACTCCTTCGCCTCTTTTTCCACGGACGGAAACCATTTGGCATAGGAGGTCTTCGACTTTTTCTCCAGGTCCATGTACTTCAGGTTGGCTTCGCTGTGGGTTTTCACCTGGTCTTCCACCACCAGAGTCAGCGTCAGGATGAACGGACAGGAGATGGACAGTTCCGGGTTCAGCAGGTTGCTGTAGTTGTCGGCCATGTTCCACAGGAAGGCGATTTCCGGGTTACGGGCCAGATGGAAATTCAGGATGCGGGCCGTGCTGTTCCTGCCGTTCTCACGCAGGCCCAGCGTCAGGTAATCAGCCCGGACTTTCAGATCAAAACTGTCCTCCACACACTGATAATTCAGATCAGAATACGGGTCCAGCTGACGTCTTTTCGGGTACAGGGAGTCCGGGTTATGGTTAATCATCTCCCCGACAATATCGATAAAGGCCTGTGCATCCACCGCCTGTGTGGTGATACTGGCCCCCTGTAACGACGCCCGGATGATTTTCACCAGGTTTTCCATTTCCAGAATATCAGCCCGGCTTTTTTTCTTCGAGGGAGAACAGTACGAGAAGAATACCCGGTAATGGCGCAGGGTCAGGGGCAGATTCATCCCCTCCGGCAGCGGAAACTGTGTCGCTGCCGCGTTCATATAATAGGCACGGGTAATGGCGTTAAACCGTTCAGCCTGTTCACCCGACCAGGAGAACTCACGCAGCCCGTATTCAATCCTGTCACCAACCAGCTGACTGGACATCAGATGGATGCAGAACGGCACCCCGCGCGGCAGTTTGGTGCGCAGCATGTGATCGAGGGCCTCCACAATGGACTCATTCGCCCCATTGATGGGAATGGCTTCCAGCATAAAGCCCATCGTGGTGTCATTCATGAACAGACCGGATTCCTGGTTGTAATCACGGTACGGCAGCAGACGACTGAACTGCGGGAAGCTCATTTCGCCCAGAACTTCATTGGCCTTTGCGGATTCGTCAGGCAGTTTCAGTGCTGTGACGAGGGAGTTAACCGCCTGAGTGACGGCCTCAAGTGGATTATTCACATGAATTCCTTAGTTGAAAAATAAAGCGAGAAATGCGGTAGCCATGAAGGGAATACCTGTAATTAACGCGCCATTTCCCGGCGCATATACAAAGATTTCTGTTTTCTGAATATCCACTCATGTTCATCCGGAATTAAATCACTATGTTCTGCGACTGACTTATGCATAATGTTTTCTCTGTCTTTCCTGATACGCCTGACATTCAACGCACAACGTCACACCGGGAAATATTTTCCGCCGGGCTTCCGGAACAGGATTTCCGCATGCTTCACAGAGATAAACAGGAATACCATGAGCATTTATTTTCTGGCGTATCCGGTTTATTCCTGTCATGGTCAGTTGTTCTGTCACTGAATATGCTTCATCGGCTTCATCACTCACGGAATATTCCTCCCGACATGTTCTGACACGCTACCGCCCATCCCTTTTCACGCACAGGGCACTCGTTTTACAGGCAGATTTTGAATACAGAAAGCCTGCCGGCATTGCCGGCTGATATACAACTTCAGGGCCAGTTAATTAATACGTGGTTTTCCCCACGCAGACGGTTTAATAACAAAAAACACGCTGGATGGCTGATGATAAACATCCTGATTATCAATATAAGGCGCTATCCATAATGCAGCCGTCTGCTCACCCGTTCTTAGCGGACGAGGAGGTGTTACCGGCGCAACTGAACTGACCGGAACAATCGTTTTCACTTCCCGGGCAGCGGTAAACAGCGGGCGTGGTGCCAGCAGTTTCTGCTCCGGATGTGCTGTCACCGCAGGTCTGCTGCCGGACGGAGTGGTCGCGGTGACGGTCTGCACCGGCATTGTCCGGAAGTTCCCTTCAGCCAGGCGCGGCAGTGATGCCGCAACCGGCTTTGCTTCTGAGGACTGCTCCAGTTTTTTGGCCTTCTCATTGGCCTGCTCCATCGTCATACAGGTATCTGATGTGGTGGCGTTACACTCAAATTCCGTATTAGTTCCGGCACAGCCAGAAAGTAATAACGTCCCCAGCAGAGGAATAAATAAAGAAATCTTTTTCATTGCCCTTCTCCTTTTTTATTATTCCCCACAACAGCAGAAATTAACTCTGCTGTCAGATTTGTTTTCCCTGCACAGGGTTGTCCGAAGACTACTGTATTTCCCGGAGAAGAAAATAAGCTCATCGACATACCCTTCTTCATCACACCGACAGCTGCCATATTAAAATTGTGCGGCAATGATTCAGAACCGAATTCCTTCAGTGCAGGAAGTACGATTCTTGTGGTGCAGTTACTGAGAACAGCATTCATAAAATTATCTAATACGCTTTTATCCGGTACAGAGCGTGCAGTAATAATATTACGCATGTTCATTTTTATCTCCGTTGCTTCTGTTTGTTCGGTCATCAGGGAAATAAACATGGCATTTCCTGTTTTTTTCCGGCAGGGAAGCATCTTCCGTAAGAACTTCCTTCAGATGTTCATCTGCAGTTGCCACCCGGACACATTTCATTTTTCCGGGTCGCATCGGATATTTTCCGGAGATCACCGCCAGCGAGACATACATCAGTGCCAGCGTTGCCCATAATGCGGTGAACAGTTGCATCAGAGACTGGTCAGTCTCCCTGGCATATTCTGCAGCATCCCCCCGGCGAAAACCGCACGTTACAGACGGAAGCATCGCTAAATCGGAACCAAAACTGTTCGAGCAGTATCGGACCGGATACAGCCCGGCTGGCGTTCTGCCCCTTACAAACTCGATCTCCTGAACCAGCAATTTCCCCGGTGTGGTGTTGTCCTTCCATAAAACCAGTAACGCCAGCAGAGCCATTGTGGCCAGCGGCAGAATGACGGCGTATTTCAGACACCAGAACAACCAACACAGGCCCTGGGCAACAACATACCGGGTGGCATGGCATATCTGACGGAGTGACATATTATTTGCCATCGTTGCCCCCTCCCTGGCTGCCGGACATAAACTGCTGCGGATTCAGGTTGCCCAGCTGCTTCAGCATCTGGTCAGTATTAAAGCCGTTAAGATGACTTTCAGCCGATGGCGGAACAGGAACCGGACTTTCCGGATTGTCTTCTTCCGCTCTGCTCTGCGTGTATTCCAGCGCCATCTCTTCCACGGTTTTCAGCTGGAAGCCGTCCTGGAACACCACGGTCACTTCGTTGCCCGCACCAATCGGTATCACCGGGTGATACTGTTCGGCACGTTTGATGTAGTAGTCACTGAGCGTCTGTGCGGCTTTCGATGCGCCGCCACCGATACCCATTTTCAGGACATCACCAGCCCCGTAAGCGGCTGTGGCACCCAGCCCGACAGCCGGCTGGGAGGCGCGCTCCATTCCCTGACCGATACCGTCAACAAATCCCGCGCCCCATGCCCAGCCGAGGATTTTGCCGTTACGCATCACCACTTCGCCCTTGATACCGTTTTTACCCCGGAAGCTGACATGCCCCTTAATCGGCATATCAATAGTTTTGCCGTCCTTCAGGCAACTGATATTGCGGGTGCGTACAATGGCACGCTCACTGGACACATCACCCCAGGCTTCCAGACCCACAAAACATCCCGTTGCGTCATACGTCTTGCTGTTCGGCATTTCCACCAGGCCGGTGATACGCAGCTGCATCGGCACCGTGGATTCATTACCGGTGACAGAGGCATTGGCATCCGCCCCTTCAATCAGCATGGCTTTCGCAAAACTTCCTGACGGAATGTACGGCAGTGATGGTCCCTGTTTTCCCTCATTACGGGTAAACACCTTACGCTGTATCCGGTTAGGCACCGGCACAGACTGGTAGGTCACCTGTGGTGGTGGCGTGACACCATTCCCGGGATAAAACGCCGTCGGCGGTGGAACAGCAACGCTGCCCTGCGGCGGGAAGGATACGGGGGTGTTTCCTGGCTGTGGTTCGCCTTCCGGCCCGGGCGGTGAGGCTGGCGTCTGCGGTACAGGCTCACCGGTCGCGGTGACGGGATTTGCACCCAGGGCTTTCACCTGCTCTGCCAGGGCGGCATTGTCCTGTCCCAACTTTTCAATACGACGCTGGTCATCACCGCGCTGTTTGTTCAGAACATCCAGCTCACGACGGATTTCCTCATACTGCTTCTGCATCTGCGCTGCCGTCACCTGCATCTCGGTGGTGGCATGCTGACGCACCTTGTCATCAAAGGTCGTATCCACCACACCGGTCATATCCGGCACAGGCTCCTGTTCAGCCACGGTTTCACCGTTACCGGACATGTCCACATCAGACAGATACAGTGCCCCACCAATCGCGGAGGCTGTACCGACAACCACAATCCCCAGCCACAGGTACTGCTTGCGTTTCACAATGGTATTGATACTGGCCATCAGTTGCCCTCCCCGTCACGGATGACATACACATCCATGCGCGCACCTGCTAGTAACTGGCTGGCAGGCTGGCTGAACATCACGGCACGGGTTCCCGGCTGCCAGAAGTCACTTTCCCGGATATTCAGGGCAGACAGCGTTTTATTTTCTACGGCAAAGCGGACCATCTTCAGGTGATTCCCCGTCCATACGGCATCTGCCACTGAAGACAGCCCCGCCGGGGCCTGCAGGGTTTCCTTTGTCACTGGGACCTGATACCAGCCTGCGGGTAATTTTCCGCCACGGACGGCCTGGCTGATGGTCACAAGCAGGGATTCGTAAGGCGTGGACGTTTCCCACGCACCGGCTTCTTCTCCGGTTCCGCGCAGGTCACTGACCAGCTGAATGGTACGCCCCGCGCCTTCACGGGGAACGGCCTGAATGGAAAGGTTCAGACCCCGCTCAGTTTCCAGAATGAACGTAAAGGGCTTTTTGTTGACGGTGGCCACCACCACACCGCCGGAGGCGGTCTGCTCATTATTGGTCAGGGCACCATCCAGACTGTTCACGGCGATAATCCGGTCACCGGGAACGGTAAACAGATTCGGGCTGGTATTGCTGATGGCAATACTGGCCTGACCACCGTTCACCATTGGCACCACGGTGGGGGCCAGCGTACCGTTTGCGGCCATCACGCTGCAGGAAAAAAACAGGCTGCCGAATATTATTGCCGTATTATTTTTTCTCATCGTCTGTTTCCCCGAAATTATCCAGCCAGGTCACCCCGTTTTCCCGCTTCAGAATAAGGATGTAATGTTTGATATCAGTGAAAGGTTTTGAATCACCAATCCAGGTTTTAAGCACACCACGAATTTCCACACGGCCATACTGAGGCCAGACACGAACACTGGTCTGGAAAAAGGCTGAGTTCACGTTATCGTTTTTAATACGCTTCGCTTCTTCAGCCAGAATAACTTTCATCTGGTTCTGTGCGCCCGGGCGGATATATTGCAGAAGCGCTTGATGTGAGGCATCGACGGTTTCTGATGAAACATTCAGACGGAGGGCAATAAATGACAGCGCCATCTGCTGTAAATAAGAGGCGTCGGCACTGTTCTGTGACACGGCAAAGGGGGCATTAAATGCCATTGGCGTCACGGCAGTGCGTTGCTCATTCTGAAGACGGTAGTTATTCACCCCCTGAATGACGTTAACAGAGAGGCTGAGAACAATAAGCACTGACATAAATATAAAGGCGATGGCCATTACACGACTGGTACTTAAACGGGCACCGTGTTCCATATAACAATCCTGGTATCAGTTCTATTTAATCCACTGCCGGAAACACGAATCGGGAACATTATGAAAAATACCGCGCAGCAGGGCTGTTGGCATATACCAGTAAATCAGGTCACGTAACCAGGAACTGCCCCGCCCTTTTTTCAGTTTTTTAATCCCGAAATAAACCAGAACCGCTGCACCAATACCGAACAGATATTTTGATGTTGTGATACCCCAGCCAATACAGATTGCTGCGGGGATCAGTTCATCCAGTGGCAGGCCAAACCAGCGGCTCTGGTTGGTCAGTGTTTCCGGGAAACGATATTTCTTAAGTTTATTCTCGTCTCCCGACATCGTTTTATTTCAGGCCAACGACGGCCATACCCACAGCAATAAATACAGAGATGATGGCAAAACCGGCCAGGAACTTGACGTTTTTGGTCATCATGTACATGACAGCACCGACCAGAACTTCAGCCAGAACAACCCATTTAACAACACTGGAGTCCTTACCGAAGGTCGCCTTAACCGTGGAGTTACCACTTGCCATCAGGTCTGACTACCGGAAGCCATCGCCAGTTGCGGGAAGAACATCATCAGAACAGCAGCCGGGAGCACAGCGCGTACCAGGCGAAGCATATTCAGACGAGTGAATTTAGAAAAAAACGACTTCTTTTTGACGGGCGCAGAAGCACCCTGAACACTTAAAACAGCATTCATAAGTTACCTCAATTTCGGATAAATGAATAAAACTAGAGTGTATTAAATGTTATATCTTCCTCTTTATCTGCCTCCCTGAATATCTCCGAGTTATAAAAATCAGGAAACTTGATCAAATGATCAATAACTCTGTCTGCAGCCTCATCTGTTTTACACCATCCACTACGATTTTTGGCTGCAATAAGTAGCTGGTTAGTTTCATCATCCAGACGCATTGTCAGATACTTAACCAGCGACTTACCATAGATATTCCCTGCCCTGTTAAACTTTGGATAGCGGTGAAGATGATCTTTAAGTCTTATTACTGCCTCAAACGATCGACTTCTTCCGCTTCTGTTACTTGCCTCAATTAATAGACTTTCCACATCTACAGGTAATTTTAGTTTTACCATCTTACCTGTTGCAGAACGTGTACCAAATCTTTTCAATAACACCTCCCGCTGTTTATCTTCTGGTTACTACTTATGTTTGCAGAATAATCAGAAAAGGTAAATAGACGGAAAGTCTATATTTTATTAACACTTTATTAACGCGTATTTATGATACACATAGCCTTCTCGTACAAATAATGAATAAACTTTTTATTGTAGAGTAAGATGATTAACTCATCTTTATTAGAAACAGAGAAGTAGTCGCATATCAGAGACGCGTGTTTCTTTGATGTGGAGATGGATATGTTTAATATTCTTGCTATAGCATTATGACTGATTCCGGTGCTATATAAGTAAAAGACATCATTTACATATGATGATACAGAAGAATCATCACTCATTCTTCTGATTATATTTCTGATATCATCACTGACAATCGTTTTTTGATTATAACTGTCTTTATGACGAACATGAGCAGCATCATAAAATTGCCACAGAATGATATTTCTGTGTCCATTAAGAAATGACTGAATAGATATTGTCCAGAATCTGTTCTGAATAAAAACATCCTCTACAAGATTAAGATGCGTATGCTCATTCCTGTATGCTTCCATCTCTGTGACAGAGATCAATTCACAAAAATCTCTCTGCGACAGAAGCCATTTTTCAGCACTTTGATCTTGTGTAAGAAATGACTCATGAAACAGCGTATTGCAAAAAATAAATTTTCCAGTTTCGTCCCTGATACAGGCTGGATTTGGATAATCCTGAATAACTGCCGTCAGATTTTCCAGCAGATCTATTTGACGAGCATGTTTTTGTTGAATACGATCCATCGGATACATAGGAACCTCCTCACAAAGGATTCTATGGACAGTCGATGCAGGGAGGAGAGAACTCCCTGCATCGGCGATTTTCAAATTCAAATTTTAACGTGGCATTAACCACGCAATTAATATACTAATTATCTTTCGTACTGTCACCTTTTTAAATCATAAAAACTCTGATATTTGAACGAAGTCAAATTTCTTTTATTCATCATCATTTTTTGGAAAAAATCGTTCCATCTCAGATGATACCTTCTCCCTGATATCTTCAACCATATTGGCATATTCAAACTTTGGATTTCCGGAGACATGAGGACTGAGAGACTCAATACCCAAAATTTTCGCTACTGATGATTGTGTTTTTACAACGCATTCAAGAAGCAATTTATTAAACTCAGTCTGATTAAATGCAGACTCTTTACGCTCCATCTGAGCCTCATGTACACGAAGCCCCAGTTCAAGAAGCATTGAAGCTGTTGCTGAAAAACTGACATCTTTTTCCCTTGCCCCTTCCTGTCGACGCTTCTCAATAATCGCATTTATTTTTTCATAGGCATCATTGCTGATATACAGGTTCACCTTAGCCATTAGAGATTACCTTTTTTGAACATAAAATAAAGTTAATTTCGAAACACTAAAATTCATAATGCAAACAGGGACGCACCGCTAGCAGCGCCCCTGGCGGTATCCTATAAAAAAACACACCGCGCCGCTAGCAGCACCCCTAATATAAAATAATGTTTTTTATGAAAATAGTCAGTACCACCCCTACAAAGCGGTGTCGGCGCGTTGTTGTAGCCGCGCCGACACCGCTTTTTTAAATATCATAAAGAGAGTAAGAGAAACTAATTTTTCATAACTCTCTATTTATAAAGAAAAATCAGCAAAAACTTGTTTTTGCGTGGGGTGTGGTGCTTTTGGTGGTGAGAACC
>ENA-UOZF01000198-UOZF01000198.1-food-metagenome-genome-assembly--contig:-NODE-198-length-23239-cov-5.654374_pt1 | contig 23239 bp, 22 predicted proteins | sample MGYA00249869_ERZ772725 | MGnify/ENA primary metagenome ERZ772725 (study PRJEB29005, sample SAMN08379455) | food metagenome | isolation source: cheese spiked with Escherichia coli O103 | study: EMG produced... | reverse complement strand
GGGGGGTGGCTGGTGGCGGTGCCGTAATTTGTGTTGCTGGTTGTGGGGTCGGGGGGTATCGTCGTCGGGGCTATAGCGGATATTTTGCATCTGATCAGCGAGCTGGCCAACCGCGGCGTGGCGGTGATTATGGTCTCTTCAGAATTACCTGAGATTCTCGGGATGAGCGATCGGGTGATGGTTATGCATGAAGGGCGTATTACCGGCATCCTCGATAAAGAGGACGCCGACCAGGAAACCATTTTGTCGTTGGCATCCCACTGAGGCACAGAGAATGAGCAATATGAAAATAACGGCAACCCCGATCACTGAGAAACCCTCTTTCTTTGGGCAATTACGCCACCGGCTGCCGAAAGATACCGGGATATTTATCGTCATGCTGGTGATTGCCCTGACTTTTGAAATTGCCGGCTGGTACGTCCGCGACCAGTCCTTTTTATTAAACACCAATCGCCTGATATTAATTGTTTTACAGGTAGCGATTATCGGTATTATCGCGGTCGGGGTCACCCAGGTCATTATTACCACCGGCATTGATCTCTCCTCCGGGTCGGTGATCGCGCTCGCCGCCGTGGTGGCGGCAAGCCTCGCGCAAACCTCCGATAGCCTGTCGCCGATGTTCCCGTCGCTGGTCAATATGCCGGCGATTATCCCGATTGGCGCCGGTATCGGCGTCGGCCTGCTGTGCGGCTTAACCAACGGCTTTCTGGTGACCCGCACCGGCATCCCGCCGTTTATCGCGACGCTTGGGATGATGGTGTCGGCGCGCGGTCTGGCGCAGTATTACACTCAGGGCAACCCCATCAGCTTCTTATCCGACAGCTTTACCGCCATCGGCCAGGGGGCGATGCCGGTGATTATTTTCTTCGTCGCCGCCGCGGTGTTCCATATTGCCCTGAAGCATACCCGCTACGGTAAATACGTTTACGCTATCGGCGGTAACATGACGTCGGCCAAGGTCTCCGGTATCAACGTGAATAAATACCTGGTGATCGTCTATGCCATCGCCGGGGCGCTCTCCGGCCTCGCGGGCGTGGTGCTGGCGGCGCGCGTCAGCAGCGGGCAGTCGAGCATGGGCATGTCCTACGAGCTGGATGCTATCGCCGCGGCGGTTATCGGCGGCAGCAGCCTGATGGGCGGGGTGGGGCGCATCACCGGGACCTTAATCGGCGCCATGATCCTCGGCCTGATTAAAAGCGGTTTTACCTTTGTCGGCGTCGACGCCTACGTGCAGGATATTATCAAAGGCATCATTATCGTCGCGGCGGTGACTATCGATATGCGCCGCAACCGCAAAAAGCATTAATCGGCAATAGCCCACGGCCTGTACTGCCGTGGGCCATGTCGCGTTTATGCCGCGCCGCAAGCGGACTCATCCGCGGCAAGACGTAAACTGTTGAGCAGCACGTTCGCCCCTTTCTCCGCCCATTCCGGCAGAATGTTCTCCGCTTCGTTATGGCTAATGCCCTTCTCGCAGGGAATGAAAATCATGCTGGCGGGCGCGACCTTGCTGATATAGCAGGTATCATGCCCGGCGCCGGAAACTATGGTTCGGGCGCTGTAGCCCAACGTTTCCGCCGCCCGCTGGCTGCGCGCCAGGCATCCGGCATCAAAGGTAATGGGCGCGTAATCAAAAATACGCTCGACGTTTGCCGCCACGCCCCGCGCCGCCAGCGCTTCAGCAGCGCGATGCAGTTCCCGTTCCATGGCTTCCAGCGCCGGGGATTGCGGATGACGAAACTCGACGCTGCACGCCACGCGTCCCGGCACCACGTTGCGCGAGCCCGGTATCACCTGCGCCATCCCAATAGTCGCGCGCCCGTCGGGATTATGGGCGATACCGATATGCTCCACCGCCAGCGCCAACTCGGCGAAAGCGGTCAGCGCGTCGCGGCGGCTGCCCATCGGCGTGGTGCCTGCGTGGGCGGAAAAGCCCTCCAGGGTGACGTTGAACCAGCGCTGGCCCATTGCCGCGTGAACGAGGCCGATATCAACGCCTTCTTCTTCCAGAATCGGCCCCTGTTCGATATGCACTTCGTAGCAGGCGTGGAGCGGGAAGGCGGCGGCCGGACATTCCCCGCGATAGCCGATAGCCTCCAGCGCCGCGCCGACGCTGATGCCGTCGCGGTCTATACGGGCGAGGGCGAAATCTTCGCTAAACTGCCCGGCCCACACGCCGGATGCCAGCATCGCCGGGGCAAAGCGCGCACCCTCTTCGTTGGTCCAGTTCACCAGCACGATATCGCGTTCGGTCTCAATGCCGCGATCGTTCAGCGTGCGCAGCGCCTCCAGCCCGGCGAGGACGCCGTAAATGCCGTCATAGCGGCCGCCGAGCGGCTGGGAGTCGACGTGGGAACCGGTCAGCACCGGGGCTAACTGCGAATTTTTACCGGCGCGGCGAATAAACATATTGCCCATGCTGTCGACTTCGCAGGGAAAGCCGGCTTCCCGCGCCCACTGGCGCAGCAGGTCGCGCGCCTGACGATCCTCTTCGCTGAGCGCCAGCCGGGTCACGCCGCCTGCCGGCGTGGCGCCGAGCAGCGCCATCTCGTTGAGCGTCGACCACAGACGTGCGCCGTTGACGGTTATCATGACTTGTCCTTTTGCACGCGATAGCGGAAGTCACAGCACTTACCGCCCTCCATGATGGTGGTGGTGCGGGTCAGCTCCACGTCCGGGGCGTAGCCGACGATAAATTTATCGTCGCGGGCGCAAGAGAGCAGGTGGCCAATCTCGCCGAGGCCCATTTCGTGATACATCTCGGCGTAGCGGCAGCGGTTTACGTTGTAGTTATACTGCTGGTCGTCGGCGTCCAGCACCGTGACCTCCAGGGCATTATCTTTCTCCCACAGATACTGCAGCGCGACAAAGCTGCGAATATCCGCGCCGTCAGGCTCCTGGCGGGCAAACGCTTTTCCCGCCTCAATGGCGGCGTTTTCAATCGCTTCGCCGATGACCGCCTGGGCGCGAGCCTTACCTATCTCGCGTACCAGGATGTCGTAAATCGGCTTGATTATTTCTGCTTCAATTTTGCGGCGGGCGAGAATGCCCAGCTCATTATGATCACTCATCACATTGCCTCACTGCGTTACTTCGTTGTTGCGCCGCCGAGTACGGTTTGCGGCTGCCATTTGCCCTCGACGACTTTATAAACGGTAAAGGTTGGCGATTTCAGGTTGCCCTCTTTATCAAAGGCGATTTGTCCGGTCACGCCGGCGTAGTTAATGGCGCGCAGGGCGGGCAGATAGTCGGCGGGATCGACGGAGTTGGCTTTTTCCATCGCCGCGACCAGCACGCGGGTAGCGTCATAGGCGAACGGCGCGTGCAGTTCGATATGGGTGTGATAGCGCGACTGGTAGGCCTGCTCGAAGGCTTTACCGCCCGGCATCCGCTCGACCGGCAGTCCCGGCTCCAGCGCCACCACGCCGTCGCCCTCTTTCTGCGCCAGCTGGAGGAAGGTCTGGCTAACGAAGCCACCTGCGCCCATCAGGGTAGCGTTCATGCCCAGCTGTTTGATGCGGCGCGCCAGCGGGGCGGCCTGACTATCGACGCCGCCAAAGAAAATCAGGTCGGCGTTTTTGCTGCGGATCGCGGTCAGCACGGCGCTGAAGTCGACGGTTTTGTCATCGACGTACTGGCGATCGACGATATTGATTCCCTGTGCTTCCAGCGACTTAATAAACTCATCCGCCAGCCCCTGGCCGAAGGCGGTACGGTCATCGATGACCGCGATGCGTTTGGCCTTCAGGGTTTGTACCGCGTACTGTCCGGCTAACTGGCCGCCGTCATCGTCGTGGCCCATCACGCGGAAGCTGGTGTCGAAGCCCTGTTTGGTGTAGGCGTGCCCGGTGGCGACCGGCGCGACCTGGGCGATGCCCGCATCGTGGTAAACCCGCGCAGCGGGAATGCTGGTGCCGGTATTCCAGTGGCCGACGACGCCCGCGACGCCGCTGTCCACCAGACGCTGGGCGACGGCAACGGCGGTGCGTGGGTCGGACTGATCGTCTTCCGACTGCAGCTTGAAGGTTACCGCCTTGCCGCCGATGGTCGGGTGCTGCTTGTTGATATCGTCAATCGCCAGCTGCGCGCCGTTTTCCAGATCCTTGCCGATACGCGCGGAAGGGCCGGTGAGCGGGCCAGCCAGGCCGATAATCACGGTTTCGCTGGCTGCGGACCACGCGGCGGATGAGGCAAAACCACTGAGCAGGATAGCGGCGCTGAGCGCGCTGATTTTTACGGTTTTCATTGTTTTTCCCTGATGCTGGTTGGTGTGTTAAACGGGCATTTCGCCCAAATAGATCTGTGCAATATGATCGTCGGCCAGCAGCGTCTGCGATGGACCGCGCTCGACGATGCTGCCGCTGTCCATCACCCAGGCGCTGTCGGTGGCCTCCAGCGCCAGGCGCGCGTTCTGCTCGATCAGCAGCAGCGCGACGCCGCGCTGGCGCAGGGTGGCGATAACGCGAAAAATGTTCTCGACCATCAGCGGCGCCAGGCCCATCGACGGTTCGTCGAGGATCAGCAGGCGTGGCTGGCTGAGCAGGGCGCGGTTGAGCGCCAGCAGCTGCTGTTCACCGCCGGAGAGCAGCCCCGCCAACTGATGCTGGCGTTCGGCGAGGCGCGGGAAATTAGCGAAGATGGCGCCCATCTCCTGCTTTACCGCCGCCGCGTCGCGTCGTAGCCAGGCGCCCATTTGCAGGTTTTCCAGCACCGTCATGCGGGCAAAGATGCCGCGTCCTTCCGGCACCATCACCAGTCCTTCGCGCAGCAGGGATTCGGCCCGACGTTTGCGGATCGGCTTGCCGTTAAACAAAATTTCACCGCTAAAGGGTTCCAGCCCGGTAATGGCGCGCACGGTGGAGCTTTTGCCCGCGCCGTTGGCGCCGATAAGCGTGGTCTGCTCGCCCTCTTTTACGCTGAATGAGACGTCGCGCACCGCCTGGATGCCGCCGTAGTGGACGCTAAGCTGGTTGACGGTTAATAAATCAGACATGGATATTGCCTCCCAGCCAGGCGGCGATCACCGCCGGATCGCGGCGTACGGTATCCGGCGTGCCGCTGGTTAACGTTTTGCCGTAATCCAGCACCATCAGGCGATCGCAGATCCCCATTACCAGCTTGACGTCATGCTCAATCATCAGCAGCGTTTTGCCGTCGTCACGAATGCGCAGCAGCAGTTCGCCAAGGGCCATCTTCTCGGCGGCGTTCATTCCGGCCGCCGGTTCATCCAGCGCCAGCAGGCGCGGTTCGGTGGCCAGCGCGCGGGCAATCTCCAGCCGCCGCTGGTGACCGTAGGCGAGGTCGCAGGCGCGATAGTGGGCGAACTGCGAGATGCCGGTATAGTCCAGCAGGTGCCAGGCCAGCTCGCGGGTTTGCGTCTCCTCGGCGCGGGCGCGTTTATGACGGGAGATCGCGGCCCACAGGCCGTTGCGGGTGCGGACGTGGCGGCCCACCATAACGTTCTCCAGTACCGACATGTTGTTAAACAGCCGCACGTTCTGGAAGGTGCGGGCGATGCCCGCGGCGGTCACTTTCTCAATATTGCTCGGAAAATAGGCTTCGCCACCGATAGCGAACTCGCCGCTGTCCGCCGGGTAGAGGCCGGTAATCAGGTTAAAGCAGGTGGTTTTCCCCGCGCCGTTGGGGCCGATCAGGCCGTAGATTTCACCCTGATTAATACTCAGCGATACGTTGTCGACCGCCGTCAGACCGCCGAAACGCTTCGTCATATGGCATACGCTTAATAGGCTCATGCTTTCGCTCCTTGATGTCGCGCGGGCCAGATGCCCTGCGGGCGCAGAAGCATGACCAGCACCAGCGCCAGGCCGTAGAACAGCTGGCGCAGCACTTCCGGGTCAATCAGCACTTCGCCAAACAGCGCCTGCTGTACCGGCGCCGCCTGGCTGCGCAGCAGCTCCGGCAGCGCGGTCAGCAGGACCGCGCCGAGGATCACGCCGGGGATATGCCCCATCCCGCCCAGCACCACCATCGCCAGCACCGCAATCGACTCCTGCAGGGTAAAGGATTCCGGCGAAACGAAGCCCTGAAATGCGCCGAACAGCGCGCCCGCCACGCCGCCGAATGAGGCGCCGATAGCGAAAGCCAGCAGTTTGTAGTTACGCAGGTTGATGCCCATCGCCCGGGCGACGTCTTCATCCTCGCGGATGGCGTGCCAGGCGCGGCCAATGCGCGAATGCTGCAGCCGCAGGCAGACGAAAATAATCGCCACAATCACCAGCATCAGAAGGTAGTACCACAGCCACAGCGCCGGGACTTTAAAGCCGAACCAGTGATAAACGCCGCTAAACTTGAGGCCGAACAGATTCAGCGAATCGACCCCGGAGATGCCTTTTGCGCCGTTGGTGATGTTGACCGGACGGTCGAGGTTGCGCATCAGGATGCGGATAATTTCGCCGAACCCGAGGGTGACAATCGCCAGATAGTCGCCGCGCAGCTTCAGCGTCGGCGCGCCCAGCACGATACCGCAGCCTGCTGCCACCAGCGCGGCGAGCGGAATAATCACCAGCCAGGAGGTGTGCAGGCCGTCCGGAAACCAACTATTTAAAATCGGGAAGACGTCCAGCAGATGCGGAGAAGCCAGCAGCGCCGCCAAATACGCGCCGACGGCGTAAAAGGCGATAAAGCCCATATCCAGCAGGCCGGTATAGCCGACCACAATATTCAGCCCCAGCGCCAGCATAACGTAGAGCAGGGCGAAGTCGATGACCCGCACCCAGTAGTTGCCGCCGAGCTGGCTGGCGACCATCGGCGCCACCAGCAGCGCGCAGACCAACAGGGTCATCCCGGACCAGAAGCGGCGGGAGACGGCAGGCGTATCGAGTTGTAGCGTTGTCATGATTTTTCTCCTAAGCCCGGTGCGCGACGCGTTCGCCGAGCAAACCGGCCGGGCGGAAGACCAGCACCAGGATCAGCACCATAAAGGCGAAAATATCCTGGTAGTTGCTGCCGAAGACGCCGTGGGTCAGGTCGCCGAGATAGCCCGCTCCGAGGGATTCGATAAGCCCCAGCAGCAGGCCGCCGATCATCGCGCCGCGAATATTGCCGATGCCGCCGAGCACCGCGGCGGTAAAGGCTTTAATGCCGGGCAGAAAGCCCATGGAGAAACCAGCGCTGCCGTAGTTGCTGGCCATCATCACGCCAGCCAGCGCGGCGAATACGCCGCCGATGGCGAAAGTGAGGGCGATAATCGCGTTTGGGTTAACGCCCATTAGCGTAGCGATGCGCGGATTTTCCGCTACCGCGCGCATACCGCGGCCTAAGCGGGTGTATTCCACCAGCAGCCACAGGCCAAGCATAACCGTGAGGGCCAGCGCGACGGTGACGATACCGGTGACGGTAATGAGAGCCGGAGGATGCGCTGCGCTGCCGTGGGTCACGGCGATCGGATCCATTGGCAGAATCTGCGGGAACATCAGCGGATTGCGCGACCAGACGATCATCGCCACGGTTTGCAGCAGCACCGAGACGCCGATCCCGGAGATCAGCGGCGCCAGGCGCGGGGCGTTGCGCAGGCGGCGGTAGGCAAAGCGTTCGACCGCCATCGCCAGCAGGGCGCAGACCGTCATGGCCAGCAGCAGCGCCAGCCCGAGCTGCGCCAGCGGCGGCAGAGTGGGGAAATGCGCGTTCAGGGCGTGCATCCCGGAAAGGGTGGTCAACGCGCCGACCATCAGAATGTCGCCGTGGGCAAAGTTAATAATGCGCAGGATGCCGTACACCATGGTATAGCCGAGCGCGATCAGGACGTAGATGCTGCCGAGCATGACCCCGTTGATGATTTGTTGTATGAGTGTGTCCAACTGATTGTTCCGACAAGATGCTCAAATAATAGCTACCATCCAACAAATGAATTAAATTGTAAAATACGCATATATTCTTTCTTATTATAAATGTGTTGTTAACTATCGTTATGATTTTAAATATAATTTAATAAATCACTGGATAGCGTAATGCGCTAAGAAAATCAATATATGAAAAAAACAGAACAATCGGAGGCGCCGGGTAGCTGGTCGCAGAGTACTTTGGTAAACGATCCGCCGCTGCGGGCGGTGCGCGCCTTCGAGGCGATCGCGCGCCTCGGCAGCGTAACCCTGGCGGCGCAGGAGCTGGCGATATCGCCCTCGGCGGTTAGCCATCAGCTCAAAGTGCTGGAAGGCTATTTACAGATCCCGCTCACCGAACGTCAGGGGCGACGGCTGACCCTCAGCCAGCAGGGGCGGGAGTATTATCGCTCGATCCGCGCGGCGTTTAACGTGCTGCGCCAGGCCACCGAGCATCTGGTCGAGCAGGTGCAAACCCAGCAGGTGACGATCAGCCTGATCCCGCTGTTTGGCATGGGTTGGTTTATTCCCCGCCTGCCGTCATTCGTGCACGCCAATCCGCATACCGAAATCAACGTGGTCTACGCCAACCATCGCAACTATCTTAGCGACGCTTCCGATATGTCGATCCGCTTTGGCAACGGTCACTGGGTGGGCTATCAAAGCGAAAAGCTGATTTCCGGCAAAATGGTGCCGGTATGCAGCCAGGCCTTTTTACGCCTGCACGGGCATATTGATACCCCGGAACAGCTGTTGCAGATGCCGCTGCTGCACGACGAGGAGCGCACGACCTGGAATCAGTGGTTTGTGCAGCAGGGAGTGAAGCGCCCGCCGCGCTCGACCGGGCCATTATTTGAGGATGGCCTGTTGACCCTCGCGGGCGTGCAGGCCGGGCTGGGCTGCGCGCTCATGCGCGAGCCGCTGATCGCTCCCTATCTGAAGAGCGGCGAGTTGGTGAAAATCTTCGATGCGGCAATTGATGATGGCCGGGATTATTATCTTTGCGTACGTCAGGATAGTGATATGACCCCCAACGGTAAGCTATTGCAGAGCTGGCTACGCCAGCAGGCCCTCGGTTGATATTTAGTTAAGAATTTACTTAATCCAGCTCACATTTTTGTTCGGTTGCCATTGTCATTACGCAGGGGCGCTTAGATAATCCGCCGAAATAACCCATTTTTATGATGGCGTGCTACTGCGAAAGCAGGCAAGACCAAAATAGAAATGCTCTCCCGCCAAGGGGAGCGTCTCTGTTTTGGTCTTTTTTTTTGCCCCAACACCAGGGAACACTATGAACTATAACGAAACAGCAGACAAAATCCTCCACGCGGTGGGCGGTGCGGAAAATATCCGCATGCTCACCCATTGCGCCACCCGGCTGCGCATGGAGTTCAACGACCGCGCAAAGGTAAACGATGCGCAGATTGGCACCCTCCCCGGCGTGATCAGCGTGGTGGAGAAAGGCGGCCAGTTCCAGATTGTGATCGGTAACGAGGTGCAGCAGGTTTACCGGCGGCTCAATAAGGCGCTGCCGGAGAAAAAAGGCCCGGCAGGCGGCGATAAAAATGCGAAGCCGGCCGGCATCGTCGCCCGGATTATCAGCGTTATTTCGACCACCTTTACCCCGGTGATCCCGGCGATTACCGGCGCGGGGATGATTAAAGCGCTGTTGGCTATTCTCAAGCTCACCGGGGTGATTAGCGAGACCAGTTCGACGTATCAGCTGCTGAATATTATTGCCGACGCCGCCTTCTTCTTCCTACCGGTGCTGCTGGCCTACGGCGCATCGCTGAAGTTTGAATGCAACCCGATTCTGGCGATGACCCTCGCGGGCGTGCTGCTGCATCCGGGCATCGGCCAGATGCTGGCGGCCGGTAAAGCGGTCGATTTTGTCGGCATCAACGTCCTGCTTTCCGATTACGCCGGTTCGGTGCTGCCGATCATTCTGACGGTGTGGCTGATGTCGTGGGTGGAACGCTTTGCCGAAAAAGTCTCGCCGTCGATTATTAAATTCTTTGTTAAGCCGATGCTGATCCTGCTGATTACCGCGCCGCTGGCGCTGGTGGTGGTCGGCCCGGCGGGCATTTTGCTTAACGACCTGGTGGCCGCGGGGGCGGGCGCTATCGACCGCCACGCCAGCTGGTTGATCCCGATGCTGATGGGCACCCTGCAGCCCTTCCTGATCATTACCGGCACCGCCTGGGCGATGACGCCGATCGCCACCGGCCAACTGAGTAAAAGCGGTTACGAGATGATTAACGGACCGGGGATGCTGGCGTCCAACGTGGCGATGGGGGCGGCGACGCTGTGCGTGGCGCTGAAAACCAAAAATAGCAACCTGCGCCAGCTGGCCTCTTCGTCGGGCTTTACCGCGCTGCTGGGGATCACCGAACCGGCGCTGTACGGGGTGCTGCTCAAGTTTCGCCGCGTGCTGATTGCCGCGATGATCGGCGGCGGCTGCGCCGGGGTCTACGCCGGGGTGAGCGGGCTGGTGCGCTACGCGTTTGTCTCGCCAGGCCTCGCGGCGCTGCCGGCGTTTATCGGCGAAAACCCGATGAACATCGTCCATGCGCTGGTAACCTGCGCGATCTCCATCGTGGTGACCTTTACCCTGACCTGGTTTATCGCTTTTAAAGACGTTCCTGAGGAACAAGAGGAAGTGGGCGAGGCGCCGCAGCCTGCGGTGAGCCCGAAAAACGAGGGGGAGACGGAAGTATTCAGCCCGCTGCGCGGCCAGGTGGTGGCGCTCAGCGAAGTGAACGATGACGTCTTTTCCGGCGGCCTGCTGGGCGAGGGGCTGGCGATTCGTCCCGAGGAAGGGGTACTGCGCGCGCCGTTTAGCGGCACGGTGATGATGTTTCTGCCGTCGTGCCACGCCGTTGGCCTGCAGAGCGACAGCGGTCTTGAGCTGCTGATCCATATCGGTATCGACACCGTTAATCTTAACGGCCAGCACTTTAGCTCTACGCTGAAGGTGGGCGATAGGGTGGAAGCGGGACAGGAGCTAATCCGCTTTGATATTCCCGCCATCGAGCAGGCCGGGTATGACCTGATCACCCCGGTGATTGTGGTCAACGGCGACGAGCAGCACTCACTGCGCCTGACTGCCGCCGCGCAGGTCGATTACGGGGAGCAACTGATGGTGCAATCCGCTAAGGAGGCGCAGGCATGATTTATCAAAAGAAAGCGCAGTTCCCGGACGGTTTTCTGTGGGGCGCGTCCACCTCAGCCTATCAGGTCGAGGGCGCGTGGAATGAAGATGGTAAAGGCCCTTCGGTGGTCGATATGCTCAGCCATCCGCCGGGAACGGCGGACTTCCGCATCGCCAGCGACCACTATCATCGCGTGGAGGAGGACGTCGCGCTGATGGCGCAGATGGGGCTGAAGGCCTACCGTTTTTCGGTGGCCTGGTCGCGGGTGATACCTGACGGCGATGGCCCGGTGAATCCGACCGGGCTGGCGTTTTATCACCGCCTGATCGATGCCCTGACCCGCCATGGCATCACCCCCATCGTCACGCTGTACCACTTCGACCTGCCGTGGGCGCTGGAGCTTAAAGGCGGCTGGCTGAACCGCAAAACCGGGGAGGCATTCGTGCGCTATGCCAGGCTGCTGTTCAGCGAATTTGCCGCCAAAGTTCCGCTCTGGCTGACCATCAATGAACAGAACACCATGATCCTCCATCCCGGCGCGATTGGCGTGCCAGCGGATCGCGAACTGCCGGACAAGAAGGCGCTGTACCAGCAGAATCATCATATGATGCTGGCCCAGGCGCAGATCTTCGCCCTGTGCCACCGCGAGTTCCCCGGGCTGCGCATCGGCCCGGCGATAAACACCACGTCGATGTACGCCGAAAGCTGTAAGCCTGAGGACGCCATCGCCGCGCATAACTGGGAGACGCTGCGCTGCTGGAGCTTTCTGGATGTTGCGGCGCATGGCCGCTACAACGCCCTGGCGTGGGCCTATATGCAGGATCGCGGCCTCGCGCCGGAGCTGCAGCCGGAAGATGCGCTGATTTTGCAGCAGGGGAGGCCGGACTTTATCGCCATTAACTACTACTCGACCGCTACCATTGCCGCCAGCCGGGGCGACGGCGGCGACGTTGCGCCCCGCGCCGGGGACCAGCAAATTATGCTGGGCGAAGAGGGGGTTTATCGTCCGGCGGAAAACCCGTGGGTTGGCAAAACCCCCTACGGCTGGGTGGTCGATCCGGTGGGGCTGCGCCTGACTCTGCGTAAAGTGTGCGAACGCTACGGCCTGCCGATTCTGATTAGCGAAAACGGCATGGGCGCGCCGGATAAGCTGGCGCCTGATGGGACGGTAAATGACGACTATCGCATCGCCTTCTTACAGGCGCATATTGAGCAAATGCGCCTGGCGATAGCCGACGGCGTCGAGCTGATGGGCTACTGCCCGTGGGCGGCGATTGACGTGGTCAGCACCCATCAGGGATACGCCAAGCGCTACGGTTTTATTTATGTCGATCGCGGCGAGGATGACCTGAAAAGCCTGCAAAGGATCCGCAAACGCAGCTTCTGGTGGTATAAGGATGTCATCGCGCAAAACGGCAACCACGACGAGTCGCAGAGATGATTGTTCAGAAGGTGCTCAATAATAGCCTGGTGCTCTCTATGGATGACGATAGCAGGGAGGTTATCGTCATGGGGAAAGGCATTGGCTTCAACAGCAGACCCGGGGATGAGATCGCCCCGGAGAAGATTGAGAAGCTGTTCGTGACCCAGGCGCTCGGCGCGCGCAGCGGCTATCTTGAGGCGCTCTCCGCCATTCCGGATGAGGTCATTGAAATGGCGGCGATGATTATTTCCCGCGCCAATATGCAGCTCGCCAGCAAAGTCCGCGAGCAGATTTTCTTTACCCTCGCCGACCACCTGACCTTTGCCATTGAGCGCAGCCGCAAAGGGATCGCCATTCAAAATCGCCTGCTGCCGGAAGTCAGGCGTTTTTATCCGCAGCAGTACCGCGTCGCCAGCGAGGCGGTAACGATTATTCGCCAGCAGTACGGGATTGAACTGCCGGAGGAGGAAGCCGGGAATATCGCCTTTCATCTGGTAAACGGCCAGAGCGAGGGCGACGACGTGGCGCAAACCATGCAGTCGGTGAAGATGCTGAAGGATATTTTTAATCTCGTGCAGTATCACTTTAAACAGCAGATAGACACCGACTCGATTAACTACTCGCGTTTTCTGGTCCATATGCAGTTTTTCCTCCAGCGTCTACAAGAGGGAGAGCTGGACGGCGCGCGGGACAGTTTTCTGCTGGTGCAGGTGATTAAGGAGTATCCGGAGGCGTACCGCTGCGCGCTGCTGATCCGCGATTACGTCAAAGCCCAGCTCGATATCACCCTCGGTGGCAACGAGCTGTTATGGCTCACCGTACATCTGGTGCGGATCGCGGGCCTGGATGCGTGAACGTGTTCTATTAATGGGGCGTAATAGCCATTTCTGTTTTTTTTATGGGACATGAGCTCTTTGGAATGACTGAGTTGGCTCATTTGTAGTGTTCTATAAACAGGTTATAATCGCTAACTAAGTTCTATTAATAAGACAAGAGAAGCATTATGGCAAAGCCGTCAACCCGAACCTACTCTCGTTACAGTCGCGATGCAGCACGGTTGCTGGGAATGATGATCCGCACCGCGCGCATAGAATCCAGACTCACTATCGAGGAGCTGGCAGAACGTGCTGGCGTGTCGCGTGGGCTGGTTTATCGTGCTGAGGAAGGCGATATGGGATGTGCGATTGGCGCGGTATTTGAACTGGCGACAATAGTGGGCGTGCCGCTGTTTACGCCAGATAGTTCTGCTCTGGCGTTACATATTGCTAATGCAGAGAAAACGCTGTCATTAATGCCGCGTGCGGTTCATCACTCAAGGAAGGTGATAAATGATGACTTCTGAGAATAGCCTTGAGCAAGTGTATGTCTGGATCTGGCTGCCTGGAGCAACAGAACCCGTTGTCGCCGGAGTGTTAAGCAGAGACAACGGTCGGTTTATTTTCAACTACGGCCGCAGTTATCTGGAGCGGAAAGAGGCGATAGCGGTTTATGTGCCGGAGCTTCCTTTAGTCAGAGGCGCAATGGTACCTGCCCCTGGTTTGCAAATGGCTGGCGCGTTACGCGATGGAGCTCCTGATGCCTGGGGGCGGCGAGTTATTCTGAACCGACTGATGGGCGCACAAGGCAGAGATACCGATCCCAACACCCTGGATGAAATGACCTACTTACTTGAGTCCGGTTCCGATCGGATTGGTGGTCTTGATTTTCAGCGCTCTGCGACGGAGTACGTTCCACGCGCGGCCCGAGGAGCATCGCTTGAAGAGCTTATGCAGGCAGCGTCGATGGTGGAAAACGGTATACCGTTAACCGTCGATCTTGAACAGGCGTTATTTCACGGCACTTCACTCGGTGGAGCACGACCAAAAGCGATGATCGAATTTGGGAATCGTAAATTTATCGCTAAATTTTCTTCTTCAACAGATACCTATAATGTTGTTAAAGGCGAATATATCGCCATGCGCCTGGCAGGCTGCGTTGGGTTGAATGTTGCGCCTGTTCTCTTTCGCCATACTACTGGTAAAGATGTTTTGCTTATCGAGCGTTTTGATCGCGTCCAAAGCAAGACCGGTTGGCAACGCCGCCTGATGGTGTCAGCGCTGACTATCTTTGGTCTTGATGAAATGATGGCAAGATATGCGAGCTATGAAGATTTGGCGGACATTATACGTCAGCGTTTTAGTGCCCCTAAAGAGACGCTGCGGGAGCTGTTTGGGCGACTTGTTTTTAACATTATTTGTGGTAATACCGACGATCATGCCAGAAACCATGCGGCATTTTGGGATGGTAAAAGGCTTAGCCTGACGCCTGCATATGACATTTGTCCTCAAGGGAGAGCCGGCAATGAAGCCACACAGGCTATGCTGATCGTAGGCGAAAATCGGATGAGTAACCTTGCGGTTTGCCTGTCGGCTGCCGACCGTTTTTTACTGAGCAGACGTGAAGCCATTGAGCTTATTGCCCATTATCTCGATACGGTCCATATGAACTGGAAAGCCCTCGGCGATGAGGTGGGGTTAAGTGAAGTGGACAGAAAACTCTTCTGGGGAAGGATGTTTTTTAATCCTTTCATATTTGAAGGCGCGCCAGAAGAGATTTTGAGACTACGTAAGTCGTGGCTTTAACGCGTCCGGTGCCACTGCATTTTCAACGCGGCAAGACAAATAGTCCGTTAACACGTTTCGATAACCTTTTAAACCTCCGTAGTATCACCGATGCCGAAACTGCAGCGTCGCCGGCAGGTAGCGCTGTAGCGGCTCGGGCGTGTTGCCGTCAATCAGCTGGCTTATCAAATCGTAGCAGTGCCAGGCCAGCTGGCGGTTGTCCTGCTGGACGGTATCAATACGCAGCGACAGCGAATCGTAGAGATAGTGATCGTCAAAGCTCGCCAGGTGGATGTCTGAATCGAGCAAATGGTGCTGGCTCATATAGCGCAGCACCCCTTCCAGCAGCCCGCAGGCGGCGGTAAACAGCGCCTTTGGCGGCCGGCCCAGCCGCGCGCAGAGGGCGGCGAACATCTCATAGCCGGAGCTGGGGTGATAGTTGCCGTTGATGACCCACTCCGGGCGCAATTCAATACCCGCCTGGGCCAGACCCTGCGTAAACCCGGCCAGACGATCGCGGGAGGGCGACAGGCGCGGCTGGCCGCCTAAAAACCAGAACTCATCGCGATGCTGAGGCGCGATGCGGGCAATCAGCTCCGCCGTCGGGGTAATTGAATCGGTCATCACCAGCGGCAGGGCGCTTTCATTCGGGTAGCGGTCAAACAGCACCACCGGCAGCTGTTCGCTGAGCTTGAGATAGTCGGCATCGGCGTGCATACAGGAGGCGACGATCAACCCGTCGACCTGACGGGCAATCATGTTATTGACCACCATGCTCTCCTGACCGGGGTTTTCGTCGGTACAGGAGATCAGCAGCTGGACGCCCGCCTCGCGGCACAGCATCTCCAGCTCATGGGAAAAGACCGCAAAGCCGTAGTTGGTGATCTCCGGCACCACCAGGCCGATGGTGTGGCTGCGGTTATCGCGCAGGGAGCGGGCGTGAATGCTCGGCTGATAGTGCTGCTCGCGGGCAATCGCCAGCACGCGCTCGCGCGTCTCCTGCGCCACGCGCAGCTCTTTGCCACGCCCGTTGAGCACCAGGCTGGCGGTCGCTTTGGAAACGCCCGCCAGTTCGGCGATATCTTTAATGGTTACGCGTTTGGTTTTCATTACGACGCCATGAGCCTGAAAGCAAAACGCTTATTCTACCATGCATGTGCGCAGCGGCCAGTAGCAGAATGCATCCGGCGCGCTACCGGAGAAAATCAGCTGCGCCGGATAAGCCGGGAAGCAGCGGCTGCTCATTACGCCTTCGCCGTCGTTAATGAAAATCTCCACGCTCGACCGATCGATGAAAATCCGCAGCGTGCGGACCTCGCCGCGCCAGTAGCGATAGTGCATCTCGTCGCTGACGAGACTGCGTCGCGCCAGTCGGATCCCGCTGGCGTCGCGCTCGAGGCTTAACGCGCCGCCGAAATCAAGGCTTAGCGCGTCGTCGGCGGCAGTTTGCAGCGCGATTTCCATCGGCGCCAGCGGCAGGGCGTTCCCCTGCCAGCCGTGCGCTTCCCCGCGCAGGGCGGTCAGCTCGCGCAGCGGACGCTGGTAGAGCTGACCGTCGATAAATTCCAGCTCGCGCAGGCAGGTCATCTGATGGATCCAGCCATGAGCGAGCGTCGGCTGGCGCATCTCTTCGCCGTCCGGGACGCCCATCCAGCCGACCAGCAGGCGGCGGCCATCGCGGGTGTGCGTGGTCTGCGGGGCGTAAAACTCGAATCCGGCGTCCAGCTCGCGCAGTTCGCCGTGGCTGAACGCGGCGCGGTCGTAGTCGAAACCACCGGCCATCCACACCGCCGGATAGGTATTGAGGAAGCGCTCTTCTTCACGGGCAATCCCCTGCGGGCAGCAGATCAGAATATGCTGGTCGCCGAGCGCAAACAGATCCGGGCACTCCCACATATAGCCTGCGTCGCTCAGGCCGTTAATGCCGTCACCGGCGATTTCGCCCTCGCTGCGCCACTGATGAAGGTCCGGGGAGCTGAACAGCAGCACCTTACCGCGCTTTTGCCGATCCTGCGCCCCCAGCACCATGTACCAGCGGTCTTGATGCCGCCAGACTTTCGGGTCGCGGACGTGGCCGGTATAGCCCTCCGGCAGCGGCAGGACCGGGCCGAGCTTAGTGAAAGTGCCGTCGGCGTTTTCCGTCGCCAGGCACTGCCACGCGGTTCGGCCGCCATCGTCGAACTTCACGTTGCCGGTATAGCACAGGGTGAGCGTACCGTTGTTATCCACCGCGCTGCCGGAGTAGCAGCCGTTGCGGTCGTACTCTTCATCCGGCATCAGCGCAATAGGCTCATGCCGCCAGCGCAGCAGATCGTCTGAACTCCAGTGCGCCCAGCACTTGAACTTATGATCGCAGGCGAGCGGATTCCACTGGTAGAACAGGTGATAGCGCCCGGCAAATTCGACAAAACCGTTGGGGTCGTTCATCAGCCCGGTGACCGGCGCATGGTGCCAGCGGGGATAATGGCTATCGGCCAGCGCGCGCGGCTGGCCCTGCATAACGGCCTGCAAAATCGCAGGCAGACGTGATGGAAGTGACATTATTCAGCGTCCGTTTTGTATTTCAGCAGCAGAGAGACGACGAAAGCGACGCCAAAGGCGATGACCATACCGATAATGTAGTTCAGCAGCGAGCTGGCCTGCACGATAGCCATGCCGGGAATCGCCGTCAGGCCGACTGCGCTCATATAGACGTGCACTGACACGACCCACGCGCCGCCCGCCGCGCCGCCGATCAGCGCCGCGATAAACGGCTTCATGAAACGTAAGTTGATACCAAAAATCGCCGCCTCGGTGATGCCCAGCATAGCGGAAAACGCCGAGGGCAGCGCAATGGCTTTGATTTTGACGTCTTTGGTTTTAAACCATACCGCCAGGCAGGCGCCGCCCTGAGCGACGTTGGCCATGGACCAAATCGGCAGCAGGAAGTTAACCCCAATGGACGGGTTACCCAGCAGCCCGGCTTCGATGGCGTGGAAGCTGTGGTGAATACCGGTAATGACGATAACCGAATAGAGGCCGCCAAACAGCAGTCCAGCCAGCCAGCCGGCGTGGCTAATCAGGGTACTCAGGACAAACGAGATGCCGTCGCCGAGCGCGCGACCGGCCGGGCCGATAATCAGCAGGGCGATAAAACCGGAAATAATCACCGTCAGGAACGGCGTCAGGATCAGGTCCAGCGCATCGGGGATCGCGCGACGCAGCTGCTTCTCAACGAGGCTCATAAACCATACCGCCAGCAGCACCGGGAACACTGTCCCCTGATAGCCGATCATGGCGATCTCGAGGCCGAAGAAGTTCATGGTATGGAAACCGGCGGCCACGCCCCAGGCGTTAGTCAGCGCCGGGTGGGTCAGAATGCCGCCGAGCGTCGCGCCGAGGTAGGGGTTACCGCCGAATTCGCGGGCCGCGGTAAAGCCAATCAGGATCGGCAGAATGATAAACGCCGCCGAGCTGCACATATCCAGCATGATGTAGAGGGCGTTGCTCGGGTCAACCCAGCCGTAGGTTTTGACCATCCCCAGCAGGCCCATCAGCAGGCCGGAGGGGACGTTTGGCGCGATAATCGTGACGAAGATGTTCGACAGCAGGCGCGCGATACGCTGGAAAGGATTAAGCTTTTTCGCCGCAATGTCGGCGGCTTCCGACTTGCTCGATTCGCTAATGCCCGCCGCCTGGATAAAGGCGGCGTAGACCTTGTTCACCACCCCGGTGCCGAAAATAATCTGCATCTGCCCGGCGTTGCGGAAACAGCCCTTAACCCCTTCAATTTTGCCGATGGCCTGCTGGTCGGCCAGCGAATCATCGACCAGCACCAGCCGCAGACGCGTGGCGCAGTGCGCGGCGCTGGCGATATTTTCCTTGCCTCCCAAAAGCGGAAGCAGCGAGCGGGAAATCTGTTCAAAATCCATAGTACCCTCTGAATGCGTAAAATTTTCGTGTTGTCGTCCCGTGTTCACGGGGGCGCAGTTTCTGCGTCGTTATCGTGTCCGGCGCGACAACGCGCGCGTAATCGCCCCGCATGTTCCTGCCGACACACGTTACCCGTCAGAACCAGGTTTCCATCTGCATACCGAACGACCATTCGCCGCCCGATTTAAAACCACTGCTGCCCAGCGCGTCGTCGCTGGCGTAATTATTCAGTTTTTTGCTCCAGTCCATCCATGAGGTGTAAAGGCGGATTTCAGGACGGCTGAAGAAATCACCGATGCTGCCGACCTTAAAGGTCGGGGCGAAGGTGAGCTTGTAGAAGCTACCGTTCACCGCATGGCGATCGTTATAACCTTCAGGTTTAAGATCCATATACTGGTAGCTGCCTTCGTAAGCGAGGGCGAAGTTCTGGTTGATCTCCTGGATCAGACGCATGTTGAGCGTTGCCCACTGATAGCTGTCGCCCTCGGCATAACGGTCTTTACTGCTTTGCGCCAGGATAGCCGGGGCGATAAACCAGTTTTTGCTGAGCGGCGTGGTGCCGTAGCTGGCGAAGCGCCAGGTGTTAGCCCCCGTGCGTAGCGCGCCGTCAGAGCCGATGCCTTTAACTTCAGCGCCCAGGCCGTGACCGTAGAGCAGGGCGGTTTTGCTGGTGCCTTCACGCAGGCCGTAAAAAGTGTCGTTATGCAACCCGAGCAGCGCATGCGTCCCGGTATTTGCCGCATCGCCTTTGACCGGATTGCCGTTGGTATCCTGACGTTCATCGTTGTCTTTTGCCCGCATCCCGCTGACCATCACCTGCACCGGACCGATGAAGTTGTTCATGCTGACGATATAGTTCTGCACGCTATTGCTCGAGTCAGCAATATCGCCGAAGTTGCGTCCGTAAAGAGAGAAGTTACTGCGAATGCTATCGTTCCACCTGACGTCGTAAATACCGCCGCCGGTACCGGCGAGGAACACAACGTCAGAGTCAATCCAGTGAATATCAAAGTTGTCGCGGTCAAAGCGTTTCCCGGCCCACAGGGTGGAGCCTTTAAACGGCCCTTCAAAGGCAGGCAGGTTGCCCAGTTCGACGAAAGCCTGGCGAACGTTCAAATCACTGGTGCTCGCCGTCCAGTCGTTATAATTGGTTTGGCCGTCGGCGACCATCACTTTGAAGCGGGTCGTCGCGCCATTATCCAGGGTCTGCTTATGTTCAAGGTTCATTTCAACATAAGTATCGGCCTGGTTTCCCAGACGGCCGATAGCCCCGCCGGTTTCCCCCGCTGGCGTCATATAGGCGCCGGATTTGGTGCTGGCGGCGGAATCATTCATTATCACGCCGGAGCGGGCGTAGCCGTGAAACTCAAAGCCGCTTTTCTCATCGGCTTTTTTCTCAAGCTTGGCGGTACGTTGAACCACTTCCTGCGTCGTGTCCTGATTTTTTTGCTGCTGGGTGGTCAGCTGCTGGACTTTTTTCTCCGCTGACTCGGCGCGGTTTTCCGCGGTTTGCGCTCTGTTTTCCGCCTCCTGCAGGCGTTTTTCCAGCGCGACCAGGCGGGCTTCGATGGTGCTGAGGTCCGTTTGCGCGTGGGCTGAGGCGGCACCGGTTAGCAAAGCGATAAGGACCGCGAGTGTGCTTTTTTTATACATGCTGGTTGCATCCCGAAAGTAAAATTTGGAAATGTTGTTTTTTGCTAAACCGGTTTAGGCGCTATGTTAAGCATGACCCTTAACATTTGGAAATGGATTTTGCTAAACCGGTTTAATAAATGTGATGGATGCAACAAAGTGGGCCGCGCACGACGGCCTGAAGAATCAAAACTGGCGATTAAGATCGCGCTGGTATGGCAGAGCGGTCATCGCGCCTTTCGCCGTTGTCGCCAGAGCGCCGCAGGTTTGCGCTAGCGTCAGGGTGGGTTCCAGCCCTTCGATATCCGTCGGCATCCCTTTGGCGGCAAGGCTTGCGAGCAGTCCGGCGACAAAAGCGTCACCCGCGCCGGTGGTGTCCACGCTGACCACAGGCTTGGCGCTGAAATGGGTAAACTGCTGCTGGAAGGCGGCAAGCACGCCCGCTTTGCCCTGGGTGACCAGCAGCAATTCAGGCTGGTAGCGCGCGGTGATGCTGGCGATGCCTTGCGCTAAATCATCACTTCCGCTGATGAATACCAGTTCCTCTTCCGACAGCTTCACCACGTTGGCCATGCGCAGGGCGCGATCGAGGCAGGCGTGCAGCAGCTCCTGATCCTGCCAGAGGTCCGGGCGGATATTGGGGTCAAAGCTGACCCGGCCGCCGGCCAGCTTGATTTTCTCCATAGCCGCGAAGGTGGTGCTGCGGCTGGGTTCGGCGCTGAGCGCGATAGAGCAGACGTGCAGCCACTGGTTGGCGGCAAACTGCGGCAGGTCTTCTTTCGCCAGGAACAGATCCGCGCTTGGGCGCACCATAAAGGTAAAGGTGCGTTCGCCCTGATCGTCAAGGTCGACCACGACGGTGGAGGTTCGGTGCTCGCCGTCGAGGCGCATATGGCTGACGTCGACCAGCTCCTGCTGCAGGGTGTGGCGCATAAAGCGGCCAAACGGATCGTCGCCGACGCGCCCGATAAACCCGCTGATGCCGCCAAGACGGGCGATACCTACCGCCACGTTGGCCGGCGCGCCGCCGGGGCAGCGCAACAGACGGCCTTCGCTCTCCGGCAGCAGGTCAACTACCGCATCTCCCAGAACCCAAACTTTTGCAATCATGCTGAAAAATCTCCATAGCTAAACTTAGTTAAACCGGTTTAGCTTATTAAAGCATAGCGACAGGATCAGGGGAACGTCAGCGGCGGAAAAGTGCGAACCAGGGTATAAAAACGTGAGCCGGTTGGCAAAAGAGCGGCCGTTCGGCTGAGCGGGAGAGACTTCTAATGGCTGCGGACTCTATAGCGGTAAAAAGCGGCAGCCCGGACAGGTGCAAAGGGGGGGGCGGCAGACCAAAAGTCGATAGAAAAGTCTGAAATCAGTTTTAAGAACAATCCCTAAAGCCAGACGGCAAAATCTTGTGCCATGCTAAATGCGACTCATAACATTAAGTTCGTTAGCGAGAGAGGATATTATGAAAAAAGCAATGATTGCGTTATCTGCGATTCTGGTAGCAGCTCCTGTTTTTGCTGCAACAACGACACACGCAACCGACGATACCGTCGCGGCGGCCCATGAAGGGGCGAACACCGCGAAGGAAAAACTGCACGAGGCCCAGCACCAGGGTGAAGAGCAGCAGCTCAAAGCTAAACACGCGGCGGAAGGCAAAAGCGACAGCGTAGGCAGCGAAGTCAGCGAAGGCGCGCAGAAAACCTGGAATAAGACCAAAGAAGGGACTGAGAAGGGCTGGAACGCAACTAAAGAAGGCACCGAAAAAGGCTGGAATAAGACCAAAGAGGTCAGCAAAGAAGGCTGGGATAAAACCAAGCAGGGTGCCGAAGAGCTAAAAACTAAAGTCACTGAGTAATTACTGACTCTTTGCTAAAAAAGGTCGCGAAAGCGGCCTTTTTTGTTATTTAGCGTCCATGGTTCAGCCTCGGGATAATTATCCGCAATGGATATCGAGCCGGCTTGCGGTATACCCGGGGGCATAGTAAACCCTGTGGCTGGGTTAAATGAGCGCAGGCAATAAAAATGCGCCCTGGAAGACTAAGCGGATATGCCAGGAATTGTCCTGGTTATATTGTTACTCACTATTCCTCCACATTCTCCTTGTACAAAGGAAATATATCAGGAGGTGTATTATGAAAAAGATTCTTTCACTGGCGATTATTTTATCTTGTGCGTTGACTTCCGTCTCCTGGGCGGATGGTCCTGGCGGCAACAACCACGGTCAGCAGCAGGTCTGGCAGCAAGACGCCGGGCGCGGCGGCCCGAACGGTAACCGTCAGCAGGGGCCGCAGGCTAACAACCATCAGGGCAACGGCGATAACCGTGGCCCGGCGCATGGTGACAAGGGGCCGCAGGGTAACCCTCATCAGGCGCGTCATGAGCAGGACCACTTTGCGTGGAACGGGCATGATTTCCGCAAAGGTCATCCGGCGCCGGAACGTTTTCGCGGCAATGATTACCGGATAAACGACTGGAACGATCGCGGATTACCGGCACCGCCGCGCGGGCAGCACTGGTCCTATATTGATGGCAACTATGTGCTAATTGCCGCCGCGACCGGGATTATTACGTCGATCCTGATTAACGGCGCGCTGAGTCACTAACCTTTTCTGCTTTAACCTCGCAACCGCCTCTTCCGGAGGCGGTGCTGTGCACCTGTTCGCGCTACCGATTTCCGCGTCT